>JAABUQ010000900.1_pt1 | contig 67790 bp, 62 predicted proteins | sample 5560001 | NCBI WGS metagenome assembly JAABUQ01 (sample SAMN10711888, study PRJNA513371) | rock metagenome | isolation source: Antarctica rocks | place: Antarctica: Victoria Land, Finger Mt nord | collected 2015-12-18
CCTGCCACCCCGGCAGCATCCGCTCGACAGACTCCGCCTCTGCGTCCATCGCTCCTCCGGGCTGCCATTCTGCCGACACGCCCGGTTCGTCACTCTACCCCCTCACGCAAAACTACGCCGGACACCCAAGCGGCAGGCGGAACCCGGGCAGGATCTGCTCACCGTCCAGGCTGTCGCCGCTAGCCGCGCGCAGGCGCTGCTCGGACCCGTCCGCCCGGTAGACGCGAACGGCGCGGCGCCGCGGGTCGAGAACCCACACTAGCGCCACCCCGGCCGCGAGGTACGTCTCGACCTTGTCCGTGACGTAGCTCCAGCGGTCGTGCGGCGAAACCACCTCGACTGCCAGGTCGGGCGCGAGCTCGAGATAGCCGTCCCACTCTGCCTCGGCCGGGAGCCGGTCGCGGCGGACGAAAGCCGCGTCGGGGCCGAGCACGGAGTCGGGATCGCGTGCCAGGACGAAGCCGGTCTCGGCGCCGACCACAACCCCCAAGCTCGGGTGCTCGACGAGAAAGGTGCCCAAGCGCCGCGCCAACTCGGCAGTGAGCCGCCCGTGACGAAAGCCGGCCGGCGACACGCGGATCAGCTGGCCGCCAATGAGGTCATAGCGGTACCCGTCGTCCGCCAGCGCGGCCACATCCTCGGCGGTGACGCCCGTGGCAACCGCGGCATCGACATCTTCACGAATGATCGTCAGCACAGGACGCCTCCGTTGTATCCGCGCTGGCTCCCAACCGACCGGCCGGGTGGCACAGTGGCACAAAACCTGCTTTTCGGCGCGGAACGCAGCGCCGCGGAGCCCGTTGATCTTTGGGACTCTGGCACTCCCGTGCCTGCGGAAAGGGATGACCCCGAGACGATGACGCAGTAATGGCCATTTCAGCAACCGCCCGACGCTCCGGGCAGCCGCCCGGCGCCAACGCCACCGGGCGGCGACCGCCCTGAGGGACCGGCGTGGTCCCCGGCCGTGGCGCGCGCCCTCAAACCAGGTATCCGGGTCAACATTCGCGGCCGCAGCGTGAAGCTGCGCGGCCTGCGGCGTGCGCCGACGGGGCTGTTCGCCTGGTTGGCGATCCTCGGGCCCGGCGTGATCTCGTCGGCGGCGGGCGACGACGCCGGCGGCATCGCCACCAACAGCACGATCGGGGCACAGTTCGGCTACCAGCTCCTGTGGGTCCTCCTGATCCTGACGGTCTCGCTCGCGGTCGTCCAGGAGATGGCGGCGCGCCTGGGCGCGGCCACGGGGCGCGGCCTGCTGGACCTGGTGCGGGAGCGCTACGGCATCGGCTGGGCGCTGCTGGCCATCGCGGCCATTCTGCTGGCGAATGGCGGCATCGTCGTCAGCGAATTCGCGGGGATCGCGGCGGCAGCGGAGCTCTTCGGGCTCAGCCGCTTCATCGCCGTCCCCCTCAGCGCCGCGGTGATCTGGTTCCTGATGCTGTACGGGAGCTATAGCCGGGTGGAGCGGCTGTTCCTGGTGATGACGCTCGTGTTCCTGACCTACCCGGTTGCCGCCATCCTGGCCCACCCGGATTGGGGCCAGGTAGCGCACGGGGCCTTCGTGCCATCGCTGCGCGGCGACCCGCAGTACCTGCTGCTCATAGTGGCCATGGTCGGCACAACAGTGACCCCGTACCAGCAGCTGTTCCAGCAGAGCGCCATCGTGGAGCGCCGGGTGCCGCGCCGGCACTACGGCAGCGAGCGGGCCGACGCCTACACCGGCGCTCTCTTCGGCAATCTGATCTGGGCCTTCATCATCATCGCCACGGGCGCCACGCTCCACGTCGCCGGCGTGACGAGTATCAGCACCGCGGCCGACGCGGCGGAGGCGTTGCGCCCGATCGCCGGGCAGTTCGCGGAGGAGCTGTTCGCGGTCGGGCTCCTCGGCGCCTCGCTGCTCGCGGCGAGCGTCGTGCCGGTGGCGACGGCGTACTCCGTGAGCGAGGCCTTCGGCTTCCGCAAAGGGGTCAGCCTGACCTACCGCCGCGCACCAATCTTCTACGGCCTGTTCACGGTTCTTGTCCTGTTCGGGTCGGCCGTGGCGCTGGTACCTGCCATCCCACTGGTGCAGCTCCTGGTGGGCGTCCAGGTGCTGAATGGCCTGCTGCTGCCCGTGACGCTGCTGTTCATCCTGCTGCTGGCGAACGACCGCGCGCTCATGGGCGAGCTGCGCAATGGCCGCGTCTACAACGTTCTCGGGTGGGGCACCTTCGTCCTGGTCACGGTGGCTGACGTCGTTCTCGTGGCGACGCAGGCGCTCGGCCTCTCGTCCTGAGCGCGGCCGTTGACGTTCAACATCAAGCGTTAAACGTTTGAAGTTAAGCGTCAGCGTCGGGCGGCGCGCTGCTTGGCGGCGAGCAGTCGGCTGGATTGGGGGACGCTGCCGCTGGCGATGGCAGGCACGCTGGCGGCCACGGCGGCCGTTCGGCCGCGCGCGGATAGGAGCCCCGGTGCCCCGACGAGACCGGGCGCTGGCGTGGTCGGGCGGCTCACGTGCGCCGGCAGCTCGTCCCGGTAGCCCAGCTTGTGGCGGACGGACCGGTAAGCGACCCGGGCCTCGGCGCTGCTGAGCCGCACCCGGCGCACGCCCACGTCCGCCACAAACAGGAGCGCGGCAGCCACCAGCAAGTACGGCCACAGGGGGCGGGGCGCGCCGACGGCGGGCAGATCGTGGACGAAAGCTTCTTCGGGATCGTGGAGAACGCGTCCACCGGTTCGGGCGGCGAGGCCCTCGAGGAAGTGCTGGTCGACACCCGCGGCGCGGTACTCGGGCGAGTACGGCACCACGAAACCGCTGGACTGGCTGGCCACCGTGCTGTCGGCGTTCGTCTGCATGACCTGGACGGTGTAGACGCCGTCGTCCTCGACGGGCATGGTGGCCTCGTAGCGGCCCGGCGCGACCTGCGGCAGGGTTATCCGGTGGTCGGCGCCGTGCGGGTCCACGACGAGGGCCGACGTCGGCAGGAAGTTCAGGTAGCGCCGCTGCGCGGCGTCCACGCCGGTCTGGGCGTCGAGCGTGATGCGCGCCTGGTTGCCCTCGATGGTCATCGTGGCCTGGCGGTTCGGGTCCTCGGGTGGGCGGATGGTGCGCTTGACCACCTGCGCCCAGAACTGGCTGAACTGGGGCCAGGCGAGCATGCGCGACGACCAGCGGTTCTTCACGTCGGACGTCCAGGCCATCACCCGGCCCAGGCCGAACTGCCACTCTGTCAGGACGGGATCCACCTGCTTGGAGGCGAGCAGGACGCTGCTCTCGGGCTTCGGCGTCGTGGCGACGTAGCCACGCAGCGGCGGCATGGCGCTGGTATCGATGCCGTCCAGCGCGGGGCTGGCGTTGACGCGGATCGGCTGGAAGTCCTCCTCGACGATGGCCGCCCGCTGCACTTGCTGGGTCTCTTTCACGACGAGCTGGGGCAGGTCGAAGGCATCGTTGCCGTCGTAGTAGCGGCCGTTGCCGAGGCGGGCCAGCTCCTGCAGCAGAGCGGTGTCGGCGTCCTGCCCGATACCGATGGTGCTCAAGGTGACGTGGTTGTCACGCATCTGCTGGGTAAGCTGCTCGTACGGCCCGCGTGGCGCCTCGCCGTCGGTGAGCAGAATGATGTGCTTCACTTTGGCATCGACGTTGGCGAGCGAGTCGTAGGCGGTCTTCACGGCGGTGTAGATCTCGGTGCCGCCGCCCGGCTCCATGACGCTGATAGCGGACTCGATGGCGCCAAGATCGGTGGCTGGCGTCAGCGGGATGACCCAACGCGGGGTGTCCTCGAAGGCGATGATGCCAATCTGGTCGTACTCGCCCAGGAGCTCGGCAGCGGCCACGGCCGCCTGCTTGGCGAGCTCCATCTTGGTGGTCCCGCCGCCGACGTTCTCCCCCATCGAGCCCGAGGTATCGATGACCAGCATCATGGCGGTGCTCGCGGAGACGGACCGGCCGCGGAGGTCCATGCGGACCGGCAGCATGTCCTCCAGCGGCGTGCGGGCGTAGCCGCCGGGGCCGAAGGCCTTGTCGCCGCCAGCGACGACGAGCCCGCCGCCGTAGTCCCGCACGTAGCTCTTCAGCGCGTCCAGCTGGCTCGGGACGAGATCGCTCTCGGGGACGTTGGCCAGGACGACGCTGGCGTACCCGCGGAGCTGGTCGGGCGCGAGCGGCGCGGTGTGTGATTCGGCGAGGTCGACCTGGAGACCGGCCGTGCGCAGCGCGTCGGCCAGGAACTGCCCCTCGCCCGGGGCGCTCTCGACGATGAGCACGCGGGGCGAGCCGCTGACCACCACGTAGGCGCCGGCGGTATTGTTCTGCGGCAGCGTGTCCTGGTCGGCCTCGAGCTGCAGGCGCAGCACGTGGTGCCCCGGCGGCAGCGGCTCCATGGGGATCACGAAGCGGCTGACGCCCTGGTCCAGGTCGGTGGCCTGGGTGGCGGCGACGCGGTCGTCGACCAGCAGGTGCACGGTGGCGTGTTGGGCGACAGTGGATTGGATGCGCGCCGTGACGCTGAAGCGGTCGCCTTCACGCAGCTGGGCAGGCGCGTCGAGCCCCTGGACGAGGACCTCGGGGCCGCTCGACTGGTCAAGGGGGACGGCGTCCAGGGGCACCCCGGCCGCGGCGGCGAGGGACGCGGCCGGCTCGGCGTGGTCGAGGTTCTGGCCGCCGTCGGAGAGCAGGACGAGGCGGCGCGCCGCGTCTGGCGGTAGCGCCGCGAGGCCGGTGCGGATAGCGGCGGCGATATCGGTGCGGGACGAGTGGAGATTGGGGTCGATGGAGAGGCGGGGGAGCTGGGCGTCGCTGGACAGCGGCCGCTCGACGGTGGCGTCGCCGGCGAAGGTGACGATGGCCAGGCGGTCCTGGGCGCCCTTGGCGGCGAGCGCGCGGTCCAGCCACTGCTCCTGCTGGGCGCGCGCGGCCGGCGAGATGCTATCCGAGCGGTCGAGCAGGACGGCGACGGCGAGCTCGTTGGCCCGCAGCTGCACCAGCGGACTGGCGAGGACGAGCACGAGCAGGGCGACGCTGACCAGGCGCAGGACGAGCGACACGCGCCGGCGGACGGGCGGCATGTAAGCGCGGCTCGTCCGCCACAGCAGGAACACCAGCCCCAGGGCGACGGGGAGGAGCGCCAGGACCAGGGGCTGTTCGAAGTCGAACGTCACAAGCTTGGCCGCCGCTGGCGACACAACCATGCTCGCCGACAAAGGGACCGCCTGGCAAGGGTTTTGCGAGCTGTCGTGTTAGTCTGGGCCGATGAGCCGCCGCGCGCTGGACGGGCTGCGGGTGCTCGACCTGTCGCGCGTGCTGGCCGGCCCCTTCTGCTGCATGATGCTCGCCGACCACGGCGCCGACGTCATCAAGGTCGAGCCGCCAGCCGGCGACGAGACGCGCACCTACGGACCCCCGTTCGTCGACGGCCAGAGCTCCTACTTCATGGGGATCAACCGCAACAAGCGCGGCATGGTCCTGGACCTGGCGACGCGCGACGGCCAGGAGATCGCGCGGCGCCTGGCGGCGACCAGCGACGTGCTGATCGAGAACTTCAAGACCGGCGGCATGGAGCGCTGGGGCCTTGGCTACGAGTCGCTGCGCGATCTGAACCCGCGCCTGATCTACGCCTGCATCTCGGGCTTCGGGCGCACCGGCCCGTACGCGACGGTGGCCGGCTACGACGGCGCCCTGCAGGCGTTCGGCGGCATCATGAGCGTCAACGGCGAGCCGGGCGGCGAGCCGCTCAAGGTGGGCATCGCCATCGCCGACATGGCCACCGGGCTGTTCGCGAGCCAGGCGATCCTGCTGGCGCTGCACAGCCGCGCCACGGCGGGCGTGGGCCAGAAGGTCGAGGTGTCGCTGCTGGAGTCGCTGCTGGCCATCCTCCACCCGCACACGACGAGCTACCTGAACGCTGGGCTGGTGGGGCGAGCCCACGGGAACAGCCACCCGATGATCGTCCCGTACGACCTGTTCCCGACGGCCGACCGGCCGATCTACCTCCCGAGCGGCCAGGACGCGCAGATCCGCCGCCTGGGCGCGGTCATTGGCCGGCCCGAGCTGGCGGACGACCCGCGGTTCCGCACCAACCAGGACCGGGTGCGGCACCGGCAAGAGCTGGTCGAGATCCTGAGCCAGGAGCTGCGCAAGCGGCCGGCGGCCGAGTGGTGCCGCCTGCTGTGGGACGCGAACGTTCCGGCGGGCCCGGTGAATCGGATGGACGAGGTGTTCGCCGATCCCCAGGTGGCGGCGCGGACGATCGTCCAGGACGTGCCGCACCCGGGCCTGAACACTGGCGTCTTCCACTCGGTGGGCGTCCCCGTCCGCCTGCACGCAACGCCCGGCGCGATCACCCGCCACCCCCCGCGCCAGGGCGAGCACACAGTGGAGATCCTGCACGAGCTCGGCTACGAGCCCGCCGAGATAGCAGATTTTCTCCATCGCGATGTAGCCCGCGGGATGGACGAGGACGCCGCTAACTCTTAACTCTCGTCCCTAGTCGTGGCCTCTTGCTACTGGCGCGCGGCGACGCCGCGGTAGCCAGCGCCGCGTAGGGCGCGCCCCGGCGTGGCGCCGGTGTGCTCACCGTTCTTCAGCACCTGCACGCCATTGACAAACACGTGCTCGACCCCTGTCGCGTACTGCTGCGGCCGTTGGTACGTGGCGTGGTCCTGGATCCTGTCGGGATCGAAGACGACCACGTCGGCAAAGTAGCCCTCGGCGAGCCGGCCGCGACGCTCCAGTGCCAGATTGTCCGCGGGCAGTCGGCTGAGCCGCCGCACCGCCTCCGCCAGCGGGATGATCTGTTCGTCGCGAACGTACCGACCCAGCACCCGAGCAAAGCAGCCATAGGCGCGCGGGTGGGTGCTCGACTGCAAGAAAATACCCTCTGGCGCCTGGGAGCTCGCGTCCGACCCGAAGCTCACCCACGGCTGCCGTATGGCCTTCCGAATGTTGTCCTCGTCGATCATGAAGTAGATAGCCTGCACGCGGCTGTCGTCCTCGATCACGAGGTCCATGATGGTGTCCTCAGGAGTCGCTCGGCGCAGAGCTGCCACCTCGGCCAGAGTCTTGCCGGTCAGCAGCTTCAGCGCTTCGCTCTGGAAGCCGACCAGCAAGATGTTGTCCGGCGAGCCCGCCATCAGCAGCATGTTCTCCCACTGGTCGGTCGGGCTGGCCATCTCCTGGCGCAGGCGCGCGCGAATGGACGGATCCCGCAGCCGAGCCACCCAGGCCTGGTGGCCGCCCTCCTGGACCCACGGCGGCATCGTCGCGTTCAAGCCCGTCGAGCCGGCAGTGTACGGGTACAGGTCGGCCGTGATCCTCAGGCCCTCGGCTCGGGCGGATTGGACCTGATGGATGACCGCGTCCATCTTCGACCAGTTCGCCGCCCCGGCCGCCTTGAGATGGTAGATCTCGGCTGGCGCGCCGGCGCGGCGCGCGATAGTTGTCAGCTCGTCCACCGCGTCCTCGAGGTGGGCCGCCTCGCTGCGCAGGTGGGAGATGTACATGCCGCCGTAGGGGGCCGTCGCTCGGACCAGCGCGACGAGCTCGTCGGTCCTGGCGTAGAAGGCCGGTGCGTAGATGAGCGACGAGCCGACTCCCAGAGCGCCCTCCTCCATGGCCTGCCGCGCCAACCAGCACATCCGGTCCAGCTCGTCAGTCGTCGGCGGGCGGTCCTCGTGGCCGACTTCGTGGACCCGCAGGGTGGTAGCACCGACGAACGAGGCAACGTTGCACGCGATGCCACGCCGCTGCAGGTACTCCAGGGACTCGCCCAGCGTGGTCCACGCGATCTCGTACTGGATGTCGCCCTGGCGCTCTCGGTCGTCGCGCTTCATGGCGTCGGTGAGGGGGCCCATTGAGCGACCCTCGCCGAAGACTTCGAGCGTCACGCCCTGGCGGACATTGCTCTGTGAGCGCCCGTCAGCGATGAGCGCCTCCGCGGCCCAGGAGAGCATGTTGACGAACCCGGGTGCCACCGCCAAACCGGCCGCGTCGACGTGGACGTCGACGTCCACCCGACCACGTGCGGCCCCAGCTGCGCCAACGGCGGCGATAGTATCGCCCTGGATCGCCACGTCGCCGACGAATGGTGGCGAGCCACTCCCGTCGTACACGGTCCCGCCATGGATCAGCACGTCGTAGGACGGAGTCGAGGCCGTCATGTCAGCACATCGCCAGAACGCTGACCCTTGGCTACAGGACTAACGAACCCGCGAGCTCTCGCCGGCTGGGGGGCCGAGCTCGCCTGGCAGGTCGCCTTCGTGCTCGGGGGCCAGCTTCTCCACCGTGTCCGCCCGCTCCGGCTCGCCGGCGGCGCCGGACAGCTTCACGGCGTCGCCAACGTCTGGCGTGGCGCTTGGCTCTGGCTCCACCCGGGCCGTGCGCTGGGTGCGGCCGCCTCTTTTTGGCGTTCGTGTTCGTGGCGTCATCGCGCGTCCCTCCTGCACGCCGCGTGCCGCCATCCAGCCACTGCCGCGGCGACGGCATTGCTGATCTCCTTGGCACACCGCGGCGTACCCCCTAGCACGGTCCCGCCCGTTAGCCGGCCTGCGCAGCATCGCAGCTCCGCGGGGAGGGAGTCCGTGGAAAGGGAAGACATGGATCGACTACCTCAGGTCCGAGTCGTCGCGGGCACGCTGGCACTGCTGCTTGGCCTGGTAACGCTGCCCGCGACGACCTTGGGACAAGCGGGCGATGCCACCGTCGCGGCACAGAACTTCGCCTTCGCCCCAGGAGAGATCCACATCGCTCCGGGCGGCAGCGTGGTGTGGACCAACGGCGATCCGCAGCAGCACACGGTCACGGCGGACGATGGCTCGTTCGACTCTGGTGGGCTCAACGCGAATGGCGCTTTCTCCAGCACCTTCACCGACCCCGGCCGGTACGCGTACTACTGCACCTTCCACGGCGGTCCCGGCGGTAGCGGAATGGCGGGCGTCATCATCGTGGACCCCAACTAGACGCCGCGGAGTGGAGATCGGGGACGGCGTTGACTGGTGGCGCCATGCGGTTGCTGTCGCCGACGAGCGTGCGTACCATCCAGCATCGTTGATGCAGTTCGCACTAGATGCACGCGGCGGCAACGATAGATCCCTGCCCAATGGGCCGACCTGTGGCGTGCCCGGGGGGTCTACACCATCGGGGGCTGTCAGTCTGGTACGGGCGACCCGAGACTCCCGGTGCCCTGGTTGGTTGCCCTGGCGGAGGGAGCTACGAGATGCATGAGATGGCGCTCGCGGAGGGCGTGCTGGGCGTCGTGCTGGACGCCTCAGAAGGCAGGGTGGTGCGGCGGGTCCGGCTGCGTGTCGGCACGCTGCAACAGGTCATGCCGGATAGTCTCCGGTTCTGCTTCCTGTTGGCGGCGCAAGGGACCCCGGCGGCTGAAGCGGCTCTCGAGCTGGAGGAGACTCCGGCCCGCGTCCGCTGCAAGCTCTGCGGGACCGAGAGCGAGGTCGATGAGCTGCCACTCGCGTGCCGCGCCTGCGGCGCGTTCGACGTCGACATTGCCGCCGGCGACGAGGTGTTGGTGGATGGGGTCGAACGCGATGACGGCTGGCGGTGGCGCCCGACGGAGGCTGGCGACGCGCCAGCCGGCGTGCGCGTTCCCGAGGAGCACCTGAAGAACCACGCCGTAGCCGCGGCGCAATGGTCCGACGGGGCGACGCGCGGCGTAAGAGCTATGAGAAATCGCCGCCATCAGTCCACAGGCAGCAAAGATGCTGCGCTCGGCCGCTTGATCCTGGTCGCGCCGCCCGCGGTGTCAGAGACGACCCTGGCGCTGTGTCGCGGGTTCTGCCAGCAGTTGGCGGACAGCACCGGGGCGACCGTGGCGCTGAGGCTCGGATCGACCGACCGCCTCACCGGCTCCGATCCAGCGGTCTCCGTGGAGCCGGACACGGAATTCGTTCCGGGCCAGCCGATCTCAGCGGCGCCGATGGGCTCCGCACCGTTCGCCTGGCGCGACGATGGCCGTCCGGACTGGGCGGCGATGTGGACCTCGTTCTGCGAGCTGGCGCTCTACGGTGGGCCGCCCCACCGCGGCGAGGCGAACGCTTTGCGGGCGGCGCCGGACGCCGACGCGCCCGTAGCGCGGGCCGAGATGCCCGCGGCGCTCGCGGAGATCCGACGGGGGATCTGGGAGACCACGGGCCTGTTCGCGGAGCCGGCCGAGCGCGGCTGGATGGCCATCACCTGCCAATCGCCCAAGATGGCAGCCTGGCTGTGCGCGACCATCATTCTGGAAAATGTCGCGGCCCGGTGCGAGGAGGAGCGCCTGCTTGTTCCAGCGCGCGCATCGTTCAGCATCGAGGATGAGGTCAAGAGTGTCGTGACAGTGGTAGCAAAGACGCACCATTACTGGGAGCAGCACGTCGGGAGTGGGTTGCGTTGACCAACGTGCGGGTTTAGCGGTCGCAGTTGTCCGACGGGTCCCACGTTGTCAGTCGCAATAGCGCCACAACTGATGTCTACTTTCTACATGGCTGGCGCGGGCCACAAGGCTTTGTCAGGATGCGCCGTCGGGCTGAGAGATGGCACGATCTCCCTCGTCCTCCTGTTCCTGGCAGGCACGACGCGCACGGCCAGGTGGTCGAGCCGGCGCCTCCGGACAGCGAGGAAGAACAGAGATCGGAGACAGCCGTGGGACGCTTCAGCCCCGAAGACTTGCACCTCCTAGCGCACACCGACGAAGTGGAGATCCAGCCCGTGGGTGAGGGCGGCAGCCCAGGGCGGCGCACCATCATCACGTGCGCACACTGGCGATGCCGAGAGCGCGCGGTCTATGCTGAAGGCGTTCTGGAGCGGCCGCGCGCGTGGGCGACAACGGCGTTCGTAGCATGCGGACGGGAGGAGCACAAGTACGATGAGTCTGGCTCTACATGTCGGAACAATTGGCATGTCCGTGTGGTCGAGCGAAGATCGCGGCGAGACCTTTGAGCGACGCTTCAACGCAGGCTTGTACGGGGAGTGCCGCGTCTTTTCGCTCACCACCCAGCCCGTTGGCGGCAACCGCCTCTTCGCGGGGACCGACGAAGGCCTGTACCTATGGCATCCAAACGACAAATCCTGGCAGCATCTCCCGTCTGTCCTCAACGAGCTGCCAATCTGGTCGGTGGTCCAGTCGCCGCACGAGGCGACCGTGATGCTGGCCGGCACGCGGCCGGCAATCCTCTTTCGTTCCGACGACGCGGGCAAAACCTGGACGCGTCTGGCGGCGCCGGTTGCCACCACCTGTGCGGCCGTCGGTCGGACGCGGACGACCCAGATCTTGTTCGATCGCACAGATCCGCACCTGGTGTGGGCCGGCATCGAGGTCGACGGCGTGTACCGCTCGCGCGACGCGGGCAAAACCTGGGACAAGCACGTCGACGGCATGCACAGCGAGGACATCCACGGGCTGGCCGTGGCGTACCCGGATGGCCGACGCAAACTGTTCGCCGTCACCGACCGCGGTCCACACGTCAGCGTGGACGACGGTGACACCTGGCAGTATCGGCCGCTCGCGTCGGGTTGGCAGTACACGCGGGCCATTGCCGAACGGGCGGACGGCGCAGGCGTCATGTTCCTGACCAATGGGGACGGGCCGCCAGGCACGACCGGTCGCCTGCTGCGCAGCGAGGACTACGGCGAGACGTGGTCCGACGCCGGCTTGCCCGGCGGCGTCAACAGTACGCCGTGGTGCATCGCGGTGCATCCAACCGAGCCGAACCTGATCTTCGTAGCCACCAACCTGGGTCAGCTATACCGCAGTGAGGATGGCGGCGGGACCTGGACCAAGCTCCCGCGCGAGTTCGGCGAGATCCGTGCGCTGCTGCTGCGTTCGGTATGACGGAGGCGTCGCAAAAAGCTGGCTGGAGAATGACGGGCTACCGTTGGCCAGCGAAAACATCACCGCGGCAATCTCGAATCTGAAGCAGCAAGCCGGCAACGATCCTGCCGTACTCGGTCGTGCCGACCTGGTGTCCACGCTCGTGCACAATCTGCACCACCCGCATGCCCTCACGGGGGCGAATGTCGTGGTCGAGCCTGAAGCCAACTTGCTCGGTGTAGAAGGCCTTCGCGGCGTCGACGTCGGAGACGGGGAGGGGAACGACTTCGAGCTTCAGATCCATGCAGCGTCCTTTCGGCGTGAGGTTTTCCGCTTTGGTAACAGACCGCCAGAGGGTTCCTCAGGAGGTCCTTTCAGCCGCTCGGTTGTCGCCCCCCGTAGGCGTGCCGCCGGGGACCAGGTGCTCTACCCGACCGACCTCGAACAGGAGCGACCGCCGCGACGCGCGCACTTCGGTCGCCGTCAGGACGACGCCGATGAAGAGCGCCGCCGTGCCGCACAGGAACAGCGCCAGAACGACCGTCCCCGCCCAGGCGGCGGCGCTCGCGACGCTCACCTGGACCGCGATGACGAACATGCTGGTGACGAAGAGCAGCACCGCCACGTACACGGCCAGCACGCTGTCGTGCAGCACCGCGTGGCGCTTGAGCAGGTCCGGCACCTGGCGATCGATCTCGGTGATGCGCTCGGCACTGAACGGGTCCGGCGATCCGCCCTGCGCGTGGAGCGTCCGCAGCAAGTCCAGGCGCTCGTGCACCATGGCTCGCAGGCGGTCGTTGATTGCGCCGTAGCGCGTCAGGAGTCCCCCAACCAGGATGGCGCACGCCGAGACCATGACCACCGGGGCCAGGATGAGCTGGATGACGCGGGCGACGTCCTGGGCGGTCATCCCGTCGGCTACCCGTCGGTTATCGGTTATCGGGTTCAGGCGTCGCTCGAGGCGCGCACGACGACGTCGGGGCGCTCGGTGAAGCCGGGCACCAGGCTGGTGCCGAGGCCCGGCCCGGACGGCGCCGCGACAAACCCCTTCTCGATGGTCGGCAGCGCTGTGACGACGTCCTGGTACCAGCCGTGGTAGTACGCCCGGACACCCTCCTGGATCATCGCGTTGGGCAGCGCCAGACAGAGGTGCGTACCAGCCGTATACGTCACCGGCCCCGTGCAGTCGTGCGGCGCGAAAGGACGGCGGTAGGTCTCCGCGAGCTTGGCGATGGCGTGCCCTTCCGAGATGCCGCCAACCCAGCCCGTGTCGAACATCACAACCCCGATCGCGCCCCGCTCGAGGAAAGGGCGAAAGGCATAGCGGCCGGTCAGCGTCTCGGAGGCCGTCGTTGGCACCCGCGTGCTGCGCGCGAACTGGGCCAGCGCGTCGGGGTTGTCCATCGGGATCGGGTCCTCGTACCAGAGCGGTTTGATCTCCTCGAGCGCCTCCGCGATCCGCACGGCAGACTGCAGGTTCCAGCGCGAGTGGAGCTCGACGGCGATCTCCATCCGCATACCCACCGCCTCGCGGATCTGGCGGAACGGCGTGACGCCTCTCTCGATCTGCTCGGGCGTGATGTGCTGCCCCTTGGTCTCGTCGGCGAACTGGTCGAAGGGCCAGATCTTCATGGCCGTGATGCCCATCTCCAGGAGCGACCGGGCCAGCTCGCCGGCCCGGTCCTCGCGCTGCCACTTGCCCAGGTCCTCGTACGGACCCTCGTGCTCGCCGATGCCCCAGCTGTCGGAGAAGCGGCCGCCCGGCGTGTGGCTCTTGAAGACGTTGTAGCCGTAGCCGGCGCAGGTGTTGTAGAGGCGGATGCGCTCGCGGACCGGCCCGCCCAGGCAGCGGTAGATGGGCAGGCCGACGCTCTGGCCAAAGAGGTCCCAGAAGGCGACGTCGATCGCCGAGAGCCCGCGCGCTTCGGCGCCGATGGCGCGCAGCGCCATGCCCTGGCCGAGCGCATCCACGTGCCGAGCGATCTCGCGCGGGTCCTTGCCCAGTAGGTACGGCGCCGCCATCTGGTGGACGTAGCCGGCAGCCGCGGCCGCGCCGAAGAACGTCTCGCCCAGACCGACCAGCCCGTCGTCCGTGTGGATCTGGAGCCAGAGCAGGTTTGGGTAGGTGGGTGTCGCGATCGTCTCGACGCGGGTGATCTTCACAGCGCTCGTCCTTCTGCCCCTCCCTGGGGCAGCGCTCGGCGCCGCTGGGGCGGGGTACACTGCCGCCTCACCGGGTGGTGCCCGTGAGGAGGTGGCCTATGGATGCGCGCAACAGAGTAGCAGTCGTCACCGGTGGTGGCAGCGGGATCGGCCGCGCGGTCGCGCTGGCGCTGGGGCGGGAGGGCTACTCGGTGGTGGTCGCGGGCCGCCGGCGCGACCGTCTCGACGGGACGGTGCGGGACGGCGAGGCGGCGGGCGCACGCGTGCTCGCCGTGGCGGGCGACGTGTCCGACCCGGCGGCGGTGCGCCGCATCTTCGAGGAGACGAAGCGGGCGTTCGGCCGCCTGGACCTGCTGTTCAACAACGCTGGCCAGGGAGCGCCCGGCGTGTCAATCGAGGAGGTGACTGTCGAGCAGTGGCAGTCCGTCGTGGGCGCCAACTTGACTGGGCCGTTCCTGTGCACGCAGGAGGCGTTCAAGCTGATGAAGGCTCAGACGCCCCGCGGCGGCCGCATCATCAACAATGGCTCGATCTCCGCGCACGCCCCACGGCCAAACTCGGCGCCCTACACCGCGACGAAGCACGCCATCACCGGCTTGACGAAGTCGACATCGCTCGATGGGCGGCAGTACGATATCGCGTGCGGCCAGATCGACATCGGCAATGCCGCCACGGATCTGGCCAATCGGCTTGGCAAGGGCGCCCTGCAGGCCGATGGCAGCGTCAGGCCGGAGCCCCTGATGGACACGGAGCACGTGGCTCGGGCGGTGGTCTACATGGCGAGCCTGCCGCTGGACGCCAACGTCGAGTTCCTGACTGTCATGGCGACCAAGATGCCGTTCGTCGGTCGCGGCTAAGCGCGTAGCGCGAACAAAGGCAAGATCCTGAACAAGCAGGTGGAGCTCACATGATCAGAAACAAGCAAGTCTTCAGACCACCTGCTTAGGAGGCTGGACGTGGGTCGTGTCCGCACACTGGCGCGCCGGTCGCTCCCGCTCGCGCTGCTCCTGATGACCGCCGCCCGGCCCACCTCCGCGGACGGGCTTCCGAACGCGGACGCGGCCGCCGTGGCGCCCGTTGGACAACCTGCGCAAGGAGTTATGAAGAACGCCATCACCGACATCCCCGGCGTAAGAGTGGGCCACTTCGAGAACCTGCCGGCGCTCAAGGGGGTGACAGTGGTGCTGACAGAGGACGGGGCGGAGGCCGGGGTCGACGTGCGCGGGTCGGCGCCGGGCACCCGTGAGACAGACCTTCTCAACCCGATAAATCTGGTCCAGCGCGTGAACGCCGTCGTCCTGTCAGGGGGCAGCGCCTACGGCCTTGGCTCGGCCCAGGGCGTGATGGACTACCTCGAAGCGCGCGGCAAGGGCTACGCCGTCGGCCCGAACCAGGTGGTCCCGATCGTGCCGGCCGCGATCCTGTTCGACCTGGGCGTCGGCGCGTTCGACGTCCGCCCCACGGCTGACTGGGGGCGCCAGGCGGCCATGAATGCCAGCGACGGCCCTCCGGCCCAGGGCAACGTCGGCGCCGGCGCCGGCGCGACGGTGGGCAAGATGCCGCGCGGGCTGCCGCTCAAGGGCGGCCTGGGAACGGCCAGCCTCGACCTCGGCAACGGCGTCATGGTCGGCGCCATCGTCGCGGTCAACGGGGTGGGCGACGTCGTCAACCCGCGGACGGGCCACTTCTACGCCGAGCCGTTCGTCGCCGGGCCATTGCCGTCCCTACCGGCGCCGGTCAACACTGGCTTGGCCGAACCGGACGCGGACCCGGTCGTGGCGGGCGACCTTCCGTCCATCGCGACCAACACCACGATAGCGGTGGTCGCCACCAACGGGCGCTTCAGCAAGACGGAGATGACCAAGATCGCCCAGATGGCCCACGACGGCATAGCGCGCGCCATCCGCCCGGCGCACACCATGTTCGACGGCGATACAGTGTTCGCCGTCTCGGCGGGCGGCGACGGGCGGGTGGACGCCGACGTGAGCGCTGTTGGGGCGGGCGCGGCGGACGCGCTCAGCCAGGCGATCGTCAACGCGATCCTGAACGCCGACAGCATCCCCGGGTTCCCCAGCTTCAAGGAGCGCCTGGGGAAGTGACGGCGCGCCTCGGCGTGGCCTGGGCGAAGCGGATGAGCGGATGAGCGGCGTGGCCAGCCAGGCCCTGTCGGTTGCCGAGTCCCGCGCCCTGGCCCTGCGTGCCCAGGGGTTCGGCGCGGCGCGCCCAGCCGAGCCGGCCGCGCTGCTCGAGCGCCTGGGCGCCATCCAGCTGGACTCGGTCAACGTGGTCGCCCGCAGCCACGAGCTGGTCCCGTTCGCGCGGCTCGGCGCCTACTCCGTCGCCGCGCTCCACGACGCTATCTACCGCCAGAAGCGCGGGTTCGAGTACTGGGGCCACGCCGCGTCGTGGCTGCCGATGGAGTCGTACAGGTACTTCCTGCCCCGCATGGCGCGGATGCGCGAGATGACCCGCGGCTGGTGGGAGAAGACCCGGGTCGAGCACGCCGAGCTGTACCCGCTGGTGCTCGAGCGCGTCCGCGCCGAGGGACCGCTGGGGGCCGCCGCCTTCGACGATCCGCGGGGCAGTCGCGGGACCTGGTGGGATTGGAAGCCGGCCAAGCTGGTCCTGGAGGACCTGTTCGACCGCGGCGACCTGATGTGCGCGGGTCGCACCGCCGGGTTCGCCCGCCTGTACGACATGCCTGAGCGCGTCCTGCCGACGGGTCTGAGCACGGCGGACCCCGGCCCGGCCGAAGCGGCCCGGTACCTCCTACGGCGCGGCGTCGCGGCGCTGGGCATCGCCACCGGGGCGGAAGCGGCCGACTACTTCCGGCTCCGGCCCGCTGAGTGGCAGCCGGCCCTCGAAGGGCTTTTGGAGTCGGGCGAGCTGCTGGCCGTGGCGGTCGAGGGCTGGAAGGCGCCCGGCCTGGTGCTGCCGACGAGCCTGGACGGCCCGCTGGACCCGCCCGCGCACGAGCCGACCTTCCTCAGCCCGTTCGACAACCTGGTGTGGGAGCGACGGCGGCTGGAGCGACTGTTCCGCTTCCGCTACCGGGTGGAGATCTACGTGCCGGGGCCGCGGCGCCAGTTCGGCTACTACGTCCTGCCGCTGCTGGCCCGCGGCACCCTGGCCGGCCGGGCCGACGTCAAGCTGGACCGCCCGGCCAGGACCCTGCTCGCCCGCGCCGTGTGGCTAGAGGGCGCCACGCCCGAGGAAGCCCAGCAGGCGCTAGAAGCGCTCGCCACCCAACTCGGCGCCGCCACGGTCGTCGTGGACCGCTTGCAGGACTCTCGCCTTTAACACCAGACGTGTAGTGAAATAGTCAGCGGGTGCACCAAGCTGACGCCGTTTCGGTCGCCACGTCTTTCGACTACGCGCTACCCCTGGAACAGCAGATCCCGCTGATCGCCGAGTCTGGCTTCACGCACTTTTCGCTCGGTGCCGACGTTGGCCATTCGGAGTATCTCGCGGCGGCTGGGCAGCGGCGCCTTCGCCGGCTCGCGGAGGCGCATGGCCTCGGAGATCATGACGACACATTCGACCGAGAAAGACCCACGGCGCTTCCTCGAGCTCGCCCATCGGCAAGCGGTCGCGCTGTCTCGGGAGATCCGGACAACGTCGTCTCCATCCGCGTCGCCCGGCGCGCCGGCTTCCACCGCGCCGGGACAGCCCAGACCGAGGCGGGGCGCCTGCTTCGGTTCGTGAAAGACCTGGAGTAGACTGGAGACGTATGCCGCGGCGCGTGCCGCCAGACACGCTGGCGCAGATGGTGGCGTACTACCGTGCCCGGGCCGCCGAGTACGACGAGTGGTTCGAGCGGCGCGGACGCTACGACCATGGCCCCGAGGAGAACGCCCGCTGGTTTGCCGAGGCTGGCGAGGTGTTCGCCGCTCTGGAGTCGCTGGACTTCAGCGGCGACGTGCTGGAGCTGGCGCCGGGCACCGGCCTCTGGACTCAGCGGCTGGTCCGCACGGCGCGCTCGGTGGCGGTCGTGGACGCGGCGCCCGAGATGATCGCCCACAACCGAGCCAGGGTCGCCAGCGCGCGCGTGCGCTACCTCCAGGCCGATCTTTTCGACTGGCGGCCCGACCGCGTGTACGACGCCGTCTGCTTCGCCTTCTGGGTCTCCCACGTGCCGCTGGAGGACCTGGACGGCTTCCTACGCATGGTGGCCACCGCGGTCCAGCCGGGTGGCGCAGTGTTCTTCGTGGACGGGCGCCGCGAGCCGCTGAGCACGGCCAAGGACCACGTTCTCCCAGACCAGGACCAGCAGGTGATGGTGCGGCGGCTGAACGACGGCCGCGCGTTCCGCATCGTGAAGAACTTCTACGACCCTGGCTGGCTGGCCGACCGTTGCCGGCGAGCAGGGTTGCAGATGGTGGTGCGGGAGACCGCCAGCTACTTCTTGTACGCCACCGGCACACGCGCCACCGCGTCGTGATCGCTGCCAGAGCCAGCCGACCTGACGCAGAAGCGGCGGGGCGGCGCTTACCTCTGGGCGGCGGTCGAGGCGACGGTCGGCTTGGATGGCTGGCGGACCGCCTCTGGCCGGTGGCGGGCGCGCAGGACGGGGTACGCGAGCCCCAGGATCAGGCCGAAGCACACCTGGCGCGCCACCTCGGTCAGCAGGGCCACCGGCGCTACCGGTAGGGCGTCTTCCATCTGGGCGAGCAGCGGCGCCAGGAGCGCGCTGCCCACGATCAGCGGCAGGAGGGCGAACACGAGCCCGCGCACGGCGTCCGGCCCGGCCAGCCGCGGTTCGAACCAGGCGGCGTACAGACCGCCCCAGCCCACGCCAGCGACCACGGGGACGACCAGCCAGAGTAGGCCGCCGGTAGCGTCGCGCCCAAGCGAGCGCGAGATCTGCCCGGCTGCCTCGGCCAGGGGGCTACCTGGCAGCCGCCAGGCGAGGTCGCCGGTGACGATCACCACCAGGTCCAGCGTCAGGAGCGCCCCGATCGTGGCCAGCACACCGGCCAGCAGTCCGACGCGGGCACGATGCCACGGGCGCAGCCAGGGACGCGGCAGCGGATGTGGCAGGCCACGTCTAATGAGCACCAGCCCCGCCAGCAGGAGGACCAACGGCCCGGCCGAGCCCACCAGCCCCACTGGCAGGTGCAGCTGTTCGAAGAGCCCGAGGACCGCCGGCCCCGCCAGGTACCCGAGTCCGGTGTAGCCGACGATGTAGACGAGTCCCCCGAGGCTCATGGCGGGCAAGAACACGTGGAACGGCACGCGGAAGATGCCGCAGGCCACGGCGGTCAGGATCCTCAGGCCAGGTAGCAGCCGCCCCAAGAGCACCGCGACGGCGCCGCGGCGGCGGAGCTGAGCCTCAGCGCGATCGAGCTGCGTGGGGCCGATGCCGATGAAGCGGCCATAGCGCTCCACGAGGCCACGGCCACCGTGATACGCGACCAGATAGAGGAGCGAGGACCCCAGCACGGTGCCGGCCTCCATGGCGGCGATCACCTGCCACAGCACGATCGTCCCGTCGCGGGCGCGCACCCCAAGCGTCAGCATGAGGAAGTCGCCGGGGACGGGGATCGGCACGCCGCTCTCTTCCACCGCCAGGTAGAGGAACGCGGCCAGCACGCCGTGGCGCGCCAGGAACGTGTCGCCCGCCTCGCGGACGATGCTCCACCAATCCATGCCGACGAGAGTGTACGGTCGGCTGTCCCAGCTTCGGCTCTGGTTTCTCGTACCTCGTACCTTCGTGTCACGCGCCGGATTGCCCTGCTCATGCTGACTCCGAGTTGCGCAGCTCGTGCACCTCGCCGCACACCCGACGCCATCCGGATGCTGGCGACTCGCAGCTATACTGGGCGATGCCGAATGGGCATGGAGGCGCGGTGGCAGACGACGTTCCCCGCCGTCGACCGCGTGCGCCCCGTAGGGGTCTGACGCGGCTGGTAGGCAACCACACGCTGTCGGTCCCGCGACTGGGTGTCATGGCGCTTGCCCTGCTACTCACGGCCGTGGCTGGATCGGCAGTAGCCCTGGCCACAGGCTGGAGTAGTGGCGAGCTCAGGTCTGGGGGCGCCGCGCGCCCACCTTCATCGGTAACGGCCGTCCCAACGCGGGCTGGGGCCCGCGCAATCGGACTCCTGGCAGCCTCGCCAACGGGCCAGCCCACCAGCGGCGGCGAAAAGAGCTTGTCGCCGCCGCCCGCGGTGGTGGCCGTCCCAACCCGGCCAGCACCACCACCAGCTACGCCAACGCTCGCAGCGCTCGCGCCGTTGCCGCCGCCCCCGCCAACGGCCCCACCGGAGCCAACCGCGGCCGACGTCTGGCAAGCCATGCAGCCTCAGCTCGACGCCGCGTGGGGAGTCGACACGGCGCGGACGGTCGCGCTCCTCACCCAATTTCTCGACCGCTTCCCCGACTACCCGCCCGCCAAAGACAAGCTGTATGCGGCGCTGCTGACGGATGGCGCCGAGCTGAACGACCAGGGTAACGCGCCCGGTGCGGCCCAGGCCTTCACCCAGGCGGCGACGCTCCTGCCCGACCGGGACGAGGCGCGCCAGGAGCTCGCGAGCCTCACGCCGACGCCGCTGCCGACGCCGCTGCCGACGCCGCTACCGACGCCACCCCCCGTGCGCACGCCGACACCCCTGCGACGCCCGACCCCCGCGGTGGTGCCACCAGCCCCGGCGGTGCCGCGGCTACCCCCTGCCGCCCCTCCTACCCCGACCAAGGCGCCCTTCGTTCCCCCGTCGTAGTCGCGGTCGTGCCACCCCCAAAGCCACACGTCCTATGACCCCGAGTCCGCACCCCACGCCCGCGCGCGGCATGCGAGGAGATGTCACATGAGCTGGAACCGCACCGCCCACCTGTTCTCTCTTGGGAGCGCGGCAGGCGCGGGCATCAGCCTGCTGCTTCTCTTGAGCGCAGGAGCGGCCCTACCCATGTCGGCCAGCGGCAGGAACGACATCGGCGCCAGGCGACCCACGCAATCGGCAATGGTGACGGTGACCACGGCCGCCACGGCCACATCCGCGGCGTCCAACACCCCCGTCCCGCCAACCGCCACACCGTCGCCCGTGCCATCCAGAGGGCGGCAGACCCCCCATCCGACCGCGTTGCCGACGACGCAAGCCTCGGCGACGCCGGTGCCGCCGCCACCAACGGCGCCGGTAGCCGCCACGCAGCCAGCCGCCCCTACCAGCCCGCCAACGGTACAGGCAACACAGCCAGCCGCGCCCACCAGCCCGCCAACGGCGCTGCCAACACACCCAGCCTCGTCCACCAGCCCGCCCGCTGGCTCGTCGTCCTCATCGTCTTCGTCGGGTCCGGCGCCTACTGCTACTCCAGATCTGCCGCCCAGCCCGTCTCCGCGACCGGTGACGCCGAAAACTACCTTCGTGCCGCCCGCGGCCGTGCCGCCCGCGGCTCGTCCCTCTCCAGCGGCGCCGACCGACGTGCCACCCGCGTCCCCGGCCGGATCGCCGCCGCCCCGCTTCGTCCTGGGCTTCGCCTTGCTCAAGGCGCAGGTGGGCGCGGCCATGGGCGACCCCGTGGAGAACGAACACGGCCATCCGGGCGACTGCGACACCCAGCAACAGACCACCACCGGCCTGGCGTACTGGCGGTGCTCGACCGGCACGCTCACGTTCGCGGCCGCGCCCGACGGTCTCCACCACTGGGCCTGGCTGGGGGATCACCTGGTGGACTGGTTCGGACCGTCGGCGGACGTTCCGGCATCGGGCCCAACAGACGCGGCGGCGTCCCGGCCGCCCTGCACCGAGCCGAACGACACTCCCGAGACCGCCTGCCCGCTCGGCGACGGGACGACCCTGGCCGGGGTGATAGCCACCCCCGGCGGTACCCGCGCCTACCGCTTCGCCGTCCCCGATGCCGGCGCCCATGTCGTGGCTCAGCTGACAGATCTGCCCGCCGACTACGACCTGTACCTCGTGGATAGCAGCAACGCGATCAGAGGCGAGTCTGTCCTGGACGGAGCGCAGCCGCGCGTCGTCGACACGCTGTTGCCAGGCGGCACCTATTACCTGTACGTGCACGCCGATCCCGGGCGGGACGTCGACCCCGCCAACCCCTACCAGCTGAGTCTGGCTGTGAGCGCGCCTGGCCCGAGCCCCACCGGCGCCCCGCCATCCGACGGGGCCGCGGGGTTCTGAGCCGAGCCACACGTGCGCCACGCCCTCGCCGCACTGGGAGGCGCGCTGCGGGAGTCAGGCATCTGGCGCTTGATGAGTTGCCGGCCGGTCTGGCCGTTCAGACACGTGGTGTACCGGGCCACCTGCTGGACCGAGCTGATGGGCGGAACTGTGTCCACCGCATCCTGCGCTGGGCGGTTGGCGCTGGTACTTTTCGGGCGCGGTGGGCATGGGGCTGAAGCTGGGGCGGGGCATCCGCCCGACGGGGACTTCCACCAGCACCGGGCGGTTCAGATCGAGGGCGGCGGCGACCAGCTCACCGACGTCCGTCGGGCGCTCGGCACGCATCCCCACCGCGCCGTACGCTTCGGCCAGGCGCACAAAGTCGGGGTTGTGCAGGTCGGCCCCATAGCTGCCACCATAGGCCTCGTCCAGGTCGCGGGCCACGTTGCCGTAGGCGTTGTCGTTGAACACCACGGCCACCACGTTGATCCCGTACTGCACCGCCGTGGCCAGCTCCTGCGCGTTGTACAGGAAGCCCCCGTCGCCGACAACCGCGACAGTCGGCCGATCCGGTCGGGCGACCTTCGCGCCCAGCGCCGTGGGGTACTCGAAGCCGAGGTTCCCGGAGTAGGACGACGTGAGATAGGTCCTCGGCTGGTAGACCGGCCAGAACATCCTGGAGTAGTACCCGACCTGGGTCATGCCGGCGATCAGGATGGTGTCATCCGGCGTGCCCGCGCGCAGGCTTCTCAGGATGGACGACTGCGGCTCGGTGTCGTCGTGAGCCGCGGCCACGGCCACCACCGCCCGACGTCCGGCGCTGGCGTCGGCCCGAGGTGGCGAGCTCGACCGCAGCGTGTCGAGCAGCAGCTCGAGGGTGGCACGGGCATCCCCGACCAGACCCAGGGTCCGCGCGTGGTTCCGCCCGATCTCCTCGGCGTCGGCATCGATCTGGATCACCTGTTGGGCGGGCTGCAACGAAGCGACGGCCAGACGGCTTCCCACCACCAGGACGACGTCGGCAGCGTCGAGGTGCTGGCGCAACGGCGAGCCACGCCAGAGACCGGCGCCCAGCGACAGGTCGCTGCGATCGCTGACCGCGCCCTTGCCTTCGGACGATTGAACGACCCCAGCCTGGAGGTGGTGCGCCACCGCGGCGAGGGCGTCGTGTGCCCCCGCCGCGTGGACGCCGCCCCCCGCGTACAGCACCGGCCGCTCCGCGGCCACGAGCAGCGCCACGGCTCGGGCCACATCCGCCGCGGGCGCGGCCAGTCGGCTGGGCCGCAGGGGCGCGACCACCTCGACCTCGCCCTCGCCCTCCAGCGTGTCTGGAGGCAGCTCGATCTCGACGGGCCGCGGCCGACCGGACCGGAGCTGGTACACCGCGTCGCGGACCGCCACCGGGACGTCCTCGACCTCGAGCACCCGCCGCCGCCACTTCGTCACCGGAGCGATCGCCGCCAGTTGGTCGTTCACCTCGTGGAGCATGCCCACGTTCTTGCCAATGCCCGCCTTCGGGATCTGGCCGGCAATCATCAGCACGGGGGACGAGGCGGCGTACGCGGTGCTGAGGCCGGCCGCGGCGTTGAGCAGCCCCGGGCCAGGCACGACCAGGGCGGTGCCGAAATCGCCGCCCGCCCGCGCGTAGCCGTCCGCCATGTAGCTGGTGGCTTGCTCGTGCCGCGTCGTGATGAAACGAATCCCCGGCTCATCGCGCAGGGCAACCAGCGCCCCGTAGAGCTGGACGCCCGGAACGCCGAACACCACGCGTACCCCTTCGCGGTAGAGCGCCTTCACGAGAGCCTCGCCGCCGGTCAGCCACTCCATTGCACACCCCTCCGGATCGTGAACACGCTGTCGCGGGCCGTTGCCCGGCGCGCCCTGATCACAGGCGCAGGTACCGTGCGCCGCCGCCGGGCGCCAAGTCCTCGGCGGAATGATAGAAGGTGTTCTCTGGTGTTCTCTATGGTCTTCACCACGTCGATGGAGAGGAAGCCCCGCCATGCTCGCTGATCCTGCCGCTCACCTCGCCCGCGGCGCCAGGGGGTGAGCCATGGTCGCTACGTCGCGGCCGCTCACCATCGCCGAGTTCCATGAGCTCGTGGAGGCACAGCCGGATACCCTCTTGGAGCTCGAGCCGGACGGCAGCGTGTTCGAGGAGGCCCCGGGTAGCGTGGGCCTGGGGCACAGCTTCTTGCAGCCTCGTCTGGCGGCGCTCCTGGACGCTCAACGGCGCGGCTTCGTGTTCACCGAGCTCAACGTTGAGTGGGGCGAGCGGCCCGAGTACCGCGGGGACATCGTCTTCTACGCGGCGGCACGCGCACCCGAGCTCCGCGATCCGACCAGCCGCACGGGGTGGCGCTTTCACGCGCGTGTACCGCCCGATCTGGAGATCGAGATTCGCTCGCCTGATCAGTCACGGCGGCGACTGCAGAACAAATGCAGCTGGTACGTGCAGCATGGCGTCGCCGTGGCCTGGCTTGTCGACCTCGACGATCGCACCATCACGGCGTTCCAGGTAGAGGTCGCCGGGGTGATCGTGCACGACCTCGAGGACGAACGGCCACTGCCGATGCCCGCGGCGCTCCGCGGTCTGGAGCTCCGCTGCGCCGACGTCTTCCAGTTGCTCGAGCCGGGCGGGTGAGCGTTTCCAGAAGACTGGCTCCTGAGGTACCGTAGCTGGCAGCTAACACGAGCTCGAAGACAGGGGGTGTCCTGTGGCAGCGCTACGAGCCGTTGATCGCCCACGTGCCGGTCGCGGTACACGAGGATCGCGCGGCCGTGCGGTCGGCGGCCCGGCAGCAATTGGGCAGCTACGGCCGCCTGCCGTTCTACGCGGGCATGTTCCGGGACGCCGGCTTTCCGGTGGCGCCTGACGGCGCGCTGTCCGAGGCGTTGGTCGACGAGCTGGTCGTCTCGGGTAGCGCGGAGGCGGTGACGGCCCGACTGAACGAGATCCAGGGGGCGGGCGTCGACGAGCTGTTGGTCACGCAGGTCGCCGTTGCCGATGCTGAGGCCGAAGAGAGCGCGCTGATCGACCTGCTGGCCCGCGCGGCGGCGGGCCGATAAGCACGGCCGCGCCACGCTGCCCAGGCCGTCGCTGCTCTAAGCTGGGCCCTGTGACAACCACCGGCTTCGCGATCCTCGGCACTGGCATGGTGGCCGAGTACCACCGACAGGCTATCAAGGCCAATGCCGACGTGGGCGCCCGCCTGGTGGCCGTGGGGCACCATGAGACCGCCCAGTTCGACGCCATCGGCGCCCGCTTCGGCGTCCCCTGCCTCGGGCTGGACGCGCTGCTCGACCGCCCCGATGTGGACGTCGTCTGCCTGTGCACGCCGAGTGGCCAGCACGCGCGCCAGGCCCTGGCCGCGGCCGAGGCGGGCAAGCACCTGCTGGTCGAAAAGCCGATGGCGCTCTCGCTGCTGGACGCGGACGCCATGATCCAGGCGTGCCAGCGGCGCGGGCTGCGGCTGGGCGTGGTGCTCCAGCGCCGCGCCGAGCCGACATTCACGCGGGTGCGCGCGGCGATCATGGCCGGCGACCTGGGCGAGCTCACGCTGGGCGTGGTGACTATGCCGTACCAGCGACCGCAGGCCTACTACGACCAGGCCGCCTGGCGCGGCACCTGGGCGCTGGACGGCGGCGGCGTGCTCATGAATCAGGGCATCCACCTGGTGGACCTGCTCGTCTGGTACATGGGCGACCCGGTCGAGGTGCGGGCGACGGCAGCGACGCTGCACCACCAGATCGCGGTCGAGGACACGCTGGCGGCGACGCTGCGCTTCGCCAGCGGCGCGCAGGCGACCATCGCCGCCACCACGACTGTCACGCCGGGCTTTCCGCATCGCCTGGAGGTGTACGGCACGCGGGGCGGCGTGCAGATGGAGGGCGAGACAGTCACGCGCTGGGCGCTGGCCGCGGCGGACGGGGCGCGTGTCCCGCCGCCCACGGCCGCCGCGGGGGCGGCGGCTGGCGCCGGGGCCGACCCGCGAGCGATCGCCAAGACCGGCCACATCGCCATCGTGCGCGACATGGTCGCCGCCGTGCGCGAGGGGCGCCCTTCGTGCGTGGACGGGCGGGAAGGGCGCCGCTCGCTGAGCGCCGTCCTGGCCATCTACGCGGCCGCCGGCATTGGTCCGGGTCCTGCTCCTGGTGCTGAGCTATCCGTCAGACGCGGGCCGGCTGCTCCAAAAACGCCAGCACCTCCGTCTCCGCGTCCGCCAGAGCCGCGTCGCTAGCCTCCCGCTCGTCTGGCTTGAAGCGCGCCAGGACGAAGTCGGCCGGGTCGATCCGGCCGGGCGGACGGCCGATCCCTATTCGGAGCCGCCTGAAGACGCCCGCGCCGAGCGCCGCGATGACGTCCCGCAGGCCGTTGTGCCCGCCATGGCCGCCGCCGTCCTTGAACTGGACCACGCCGAGCGGCAGATCCAGGTCGTCGTGGACGACGAGCAGACCCTCGGCCGTCGGGTGCCAGCGCTGGACCGCCCGGCGCACCAGTCCGCCACTGTCGTTCATGTAGCCGTCCGGCAGGACCAGACCCGAGCGTGAGGCCGGGATGGGGTTCAAGCCCGGCGTCGGCTTGAGGCCCAGGCGGCGCGCCACGTTCGCCACCACCCGAGCGCCGACGTTGTGGCGGGTGCGCTCGTAGCTCGCCTCGTGGTTGCCGAGCCCGGCAACGACGCGGGTGGAGGGGTTGCCGGTTGCCAGCAGGTGGGCCATAGCGCCGAGGATGGTCGACCACCGGGCTGGGACGCAAGAAAGCACGACAGAGAGAAAGAGCCGCCGGCCGTTGGCAGCCGGCGGCTCTTCGTCTCTAACGCTCTAGCGCTCCAGGCTCGGTCTTAGGGCTTGGCTACCTGCACCGAGATCTGGCGCGGCTTCGCCGACTCCGCCTTTGGCATGGTCACCATCAGCAGGCCGTTGCGGTACATCGCCTCGACCTTCGCCGGGTCGACCGACGCGCCCAGGCGCAGCGAGCGGCGGAACTTGGCCGGGCCGAACTCCTGCCAGACCGGCTTGGCGCCCTCGGGGGTCTCGAAGCGCATCTCGCCTTCGATCACCAGCGTGTCCTCGTGTACTGTCACGCTGATGGTCGACTCGTCCAGGCCCGGGGCCAGCAGGCCCGCCTGGTAGCCCTCGGCGGTCTCCCAGACGTTCACTGGCAGGGACTGGAAGCCCGTGCTGCCACCATTGGACCGGCCATTGCTCGCGGTGAAGAACGGTGCATTGAAGAAGCCTTCAAAGTAGCGGTCGACCGCCTCGGACCACGGGGTCCCAGCGTAGGGGCGGGTGCGCCACAGATCGATTGCCATCGCGTTCACCTCCAGCATCATTGCTTGAGCAGATAGTCGCCCAGGCGGTGTTAGAGGGCTGTTGTCGACGCGTAAGAACCATGGCAGCGACGCGTAAGACGGGCGTAAGACCTGACCGGCCGCTCTCTGGCCGCCAAGCTCCAGCCCCTTTAAGCCTTGAGCCTCGAGCCCGAGAGCCTTAGGCGAAAAGGTCGATCCGCCCCACCCACTTGACCCATTGGTAGCCGCGCCGGCCCGGCAGCACCAGTCGCAGCGGGCCGCCATGGCCGGCCGTGAGCGGCTCGTCGCCCACGTGCGTCGCCAGCAGCGCGCCGCGCGCCTCCTCCAGCGGCAGGGTCACCCCGTGCCCGGTGACCGACGCGACTGTCACGCCCCGTACGTCTGGGCCGACAGCGCCGAGCACGTCGGCCAGCAGGACGCCCCGCCACCGCTGCTCGCTCCACCAGCCGCCGGTGCAGTCGAGAACGGCCTGGAACGTGCGGCTCGGGAACTGCTCGACCAGGTCGGCGTACGAGAGGCTCAGGCGAGAGCGCGCGTCGCCGACTGGACCGATCTCCAGCCGCCAGCTGGCAACATCGAGCGCCGGGACCGCGTCGAACAGCCAGATAGTGGTGGGGTAGCCATTGGCCGAGAACGAGCCGGCGTGCTTCGAGCCGCTTGGCAGACGGTCGCCGCCGCGGCCAAAAACGCCGGCCCTGAGCTCCAGGAGGGGCCACACGACCAGCACACCCGCGCCTACCCCGAGCAGCCGCAGCGCCGTGCGGCGCGCGGGCTGCGCTGGCGACCCCCTGGCGTTGGCGCCCACCCGAACCAGGGCATGGCCCACGAGCAGCGCCGCCAGCGCGACGCCGGCGAACACGTGGACGTTGAGCGGCGAATACCCCCAGAAGGACGCGAAGGAGACCAGTCCAAGGGTCCACGCCAGCCCCACTGCCACCGTCACCAGCAGGAGGACCCCGGCGAGGAGACCGACCCACAGGGAGCGGTCGGGCGAGCGACGGCGGAGGCGCCTGGCGAGGGAGCCGCGGACGATGCCCGCCTTGGGCAGGAGCGCCAGCAGCAGGGCGGCGCCGAGCGCCCGGTGGAGGGCGTACAGCGGCAGGGCCGACGCCTCCCGACTCGGGAGCGCCCAGCCGGCAACGCCGGTCGCCACCTCGGTGGCGACCAGGAGCAGGAGCAGGGCGTTGGTGACGCGGCGTGGCACGGAGTGTCGTCCAGCAGCTGGGGACGAGCGCTGGGGCACAGTATGCCCCGCCGGCCGGAGGGACTGAGAATATGGGAATGCGGGCGCGCGGGCGGGCGTTTCCCTAGATAGCTGCGACGATCGGCACCGCGTTTGTTCAGTCGCAGCGGAGCATCATTCTTATAATTACACTGTCAATGCTGAAGCGAACAGTTCGCCGGCGGGGCGCGCGGGCCGCGCCGCTCTTCAGCAGCCTCGGCTCACCGCCGAGGTAGCACAGGAGGCATCCCTTGATCCCCTTGGAGAAGTTCACCGAACAGGCGCGCAGGGTGCTGGCCAACGTCCAGCAGCTGCTGGCGCGCCTGCGCCACAACCAGCTCGACTCCGAGCACCTCCTCGTGGCGCTGCTCGGCGAGCCCGACAGCCTCGTCCAGGCCGCCTTCCAGCGCCAGACCGGCTTCGCGCCCGCCAAGCTCCTCGAGTGGCTGCGCGCCGACCTCGCCCGGCGGCCGACGGCCACTGCCACCAGTACCGGCGCGCCCGACGCGCTCTACGTCACCCCCCGCGCCCACGCCGCCATCCAGGCGGCCCTCGCCGATGCCGAGCGGCGCGGCGACCAGTACGCCGGCACTGAGCATCTGCTGTTGGCCCTGCTGGCCGACCCGCGCGACCCGCTGACCAGGGCGGCCGAGCAGGCCGGTCTCGACCGGGCTACCCTCGCCAAGGCCTTCGAAGAGGTTCGCGGCGGCCGCAAGATGGACAGCCCGACCTCCGAGACGGCCGGCCAGGCGCTCGACAAGTACGGCGTCGACCTCACCGCGCTGGCCGCGGAGGGCAAGCTCGACCCGGTCATCGGGCGCGACGCCGAGATCCTGCGCCTCATGGAGGTGCTCGTCCGGCGGACGAAGAACAACCCGGTCCTCGTCGGCGAGCCCGGCGTGGGCAAGACCGCCGTGGTCGAGGGGCTGGCGCAGCGCATCGCCTCGGGCCAGGTGCCCGGCCCTCTGGAGGGGAAGCGCGTGGTAGCGCTGGACATGGGCCTGCTGATCGCCGGCGCCAAGTTCCGCGGCGAGTTCGAGGAGCGGCTCAAGAGCGTGATCGGCGAAGTCAAGGCGAGCAAGGGCCAGGTACTGCTGTTCGTGGACGAGCTGCACACGCTGGTCGGCGCGGGCAACGCCGAGGGCGCGCTCGACGCGGCCAACATGCTGAAGCCGGCGCTGGCCCGCGGGGAGCTGCGGCTCATCGGCGCCACCACCAACGACGACTACCGCGAGGGCATCGAGAAGGACTCGGCGCTCGAGCGGCGGTTTGCCCCCGTCTACGTGGGCGAGCCGTCACCCGAGGAAGCGCTCCAGATCCTCCACGGCCTGCGCGAGCGCTACGAGCAGCACCACACGCTGACCATCAGCGAGGAGGCGCTCGAGGCGGCGGTGCGGCTGAGCGACCGCTACTTGCAGGGGCGCCACCTGCCCGACAAGGCCATCGACCTGATGGACGAGGCGGCGGCCAAGGTGCGCCTGCGCACGGCGGTCGAACAGCAGGACACGCCAGCGGCGCGGGTCGCCCGGCTGAAGGCCGAGGAGGACGAGGCCTGGCAGAACCGTGACTACGAGAAGGCGGCGAGCGTCAAGGCCGAGTGGCTGCGGCTCGCCGAGGAGCACCCGGAGGCGGCCAGCCCGGGCACGGGCACGATCGTCCCGACGGTGACCTCGCAGGACGTCGCCAACGTGCTCGCCACCTGGACCGGCATCCCCGTCAAGAGCCTGTTCGCCGCGGAGGCGGACAAGCTGCTCCACCTCGAGGAGGCCCTCCACGCGCGCGTGGTCGACCAGGACGAGGCCGTCGTGGCGGTGGCGGACGCCATCCGTCGGTCACGCTCAGGGTTGTCCGACCCGAAGCGGCCCATCGGCTCGTTCCTGTTCCTCGGGCCGACAGGTGTCGGCAAGACGGAGCTGGCGAAGACGCTCGCGGAGTTCCTGTTCGACGACGAGGACGCCCTGCTGCGGCTGGACATGTCGGAGTACATGGAGCCGCACACGGTCAGCCGACTGTTTGGCTCACCGCCAGGCTACGTCGGCTTCGACCAGGGCGGACAGCTGACCGAGGCGGTGCGCCGGCGGCCGTACCAGGTGATCCTGCTCGACGAGGTCGAGAAGGCGCACCCGGAGGTGTTCAACTCGCTGCTGCAGATCCTCGACGACGGTCGGCTCACCGACGGCCACGGCCGCACTGTCGACTTCCGCAACACGCTGATCATCATGACCTCCAACATCGGCTCGATCCGCGCCTACGAGAAGCACCGCGACACGCTCGGCTTCACGAGCGCGACGGCGGTGCGCGAGGAGGAGCAGATCAAGAGGCGGCTGCACGAGGAGCTGAAGAAGACGTTCCGGCCCGAGTTCCTGAACCGGATCGACGAGATCATCATCTTCGACCGCCTGCCACAGGCGAGCCTGTACCGGGTGGTGGACAAGATGCTCCGCGAGCTGCGGGACCGGCTGGCCGAGCGCGAGCTGGCGATCGAGCTCTCGGACGAGGCGCGGGCGTGGCTGGTCACCAACGGCTACGACGAGGCCTTCGGCGCCCGCCCGCTGCGGCGGCTCATCCAGAAGGAGGTCGAGAACGTCCTGGCCCGCCGGGTTCTGGCGGACGAGTTCCAGGCGGGCGACACGGTCCGCGTCGACGTCGCGGACGGGGCGCTGAGCTTCACCCGGCTGCCCGGGCAGCCGGTCTCTCTACCGGAACCGGAGCCGGAGCCGGAGCCCGCCGAGCTCACCTCCATCGCGTAATCCCGTAGCGCAAGAAAAGAGGCCGGGGCAGGTGCCCCGGCCTCTTTTCGTTCTCTCTTTAGCTAGCTCTTGTTGCGCTAGTTCGGGACGATGGCCGCCCGGGTGACGTGGCGCTCCGCCTGCTGGGTGAAAGCGTCGTTGATCTGCTCGAGCGGGAACTTGTGCGACAGGATCTTGTGGTACGGGTAGCGGCTCCTGGTGCGCACCATGAGGTCCAGCGCCGCCTTCAGGTGCTCCGCCTCGTAGTGCGCCACGCCCTGGATCTTGCGGTTGCCGAAGATGATCCAGGACGGGTCGAACGTCGCTTCCCAGCCAACGTTGATGTTCCCGATCTCGAGGTAGGTGCCTTCGGGGGCGGTCATCCGCAGCCCTTCGTCCACCACCTTCGGGGTGCCGACCAGCTCCATGACCACGTCGGCGCCCCAGTTGTCGGCGAGCGCCTTGACGCGCTCGACGCGCGCCGCCGGCGTGTCGTACTGGCGCAGGTCGACGAATTCGTCAGCCCCGAACTGGCTCGCCAGCTCGAGCCGCTCGTCGACGCCGTCGATCACGATGATCTTGGCGGCGCCCATCTCCCGCGCGACGGCGCAGGCGTACACGCCGAGGCCGCCAGCGCCCTGGATGGCGACCGTCTGGCCGGCGCGGAAGTCGACGATCTGCAGGCCGGCCAGGACCTGGGTAAAGGCGCAGTTGATGCCCGCGGCCATGTCGTCGCTGATAACGTCCGGCAGCTTGAAGATGGCGTGGTTCGGGCGCAGGTAGAAGTACTGCCCGTAGCCCCCCTGGAAGTACGGCCAGACCTCGCACGACACGAGCCAGTTCGCCTGGCGCGTGGGGCACGACTTGTAGTGGCGCTGCAGGCAGGCCCGGCAGTGGCCGCACGGGTTGAAGTAGCGGTAGATGACGCGGTCGCCCTCGTGGAGCGGCTCGCCGGCGGAGTCCTTCGTGACGCCCGCGCCCAGCTTGTAGATTGTGCCGGTGTGCTCGTGGCCGGTGTTGAGCGGCAGCGGCCGGCCCATCTTCTCGTAGTTCTGCTCGCCGTTCCAGTAGTGCATGTCCGAGCCGCAGACGTTGGCCACGGCGACTTTGATGACGATCGCGCCCGGCTCGGGATCGGGGACCGGGTACTCGCGGAACTCGAAGGGCTTGCCGTACCCCACCCAGACAGCCATCTTGCCCGTTTCTACCATCACACTCTCCTCAGTCGTTAGCTATCGGCTATCAGCTCTCAGCTATCGGGTATCGCCCGTCGTCCGCCGGTACTCGGCGAGCGTCTGCTCGTCCGGTGGGTAGGTGCCTGGCAAGGGGGCGCCGGCGCGCAGCTTGCCGACCACGAACTCCTCCAGGCGGGCCTGCTCGGCCGCGGCCCGAGCAACCTCCTCGGCCACGCCCCTGGGTATACAGAGTACCCCATCGGCATCCCCGAGCATGACGTCCCCTGGCCGCACCTGCACCCCGCCGCAGGCGATGGGCACGTCCATGTCCACCGCCTGGTGGCGCGTCGTGTGGGCCACCGGCGTCGGCCCGGCGGCGAACACGGGGATGGTCATCTGGCTGATGGCGCCCACATCGCGCACGGCGCCGTCGGCCACCAGGCCCGCCGCGCCCCGCTGCTCCAGCCGTGTCAGCAGCAGGTCGCCAACCGCCGCGCTGCCCAGCTCGCCGCGGCAGTCGAACACCAGCACCTCGCCCGGCTGCGCGTGCTCGATGGCGTAGCGCTGCGGGTAGCTCGGGTCGCGCGTCAGATCGAGCGACGCTAAATCCTCGCGCGCTGGGACGAAGCGCACGGTCCGCGCCACGCCCACCAGCGAGCGTGTGCGGCTCATGGGTCCGATGCCGCGGAGGACGACCGACCCCAGCCCGCGCTTGATGAGCTGGGTGCTGACCGTCGCCGTGCCAACGTCGCGGAGCATCTGGGCGACGTCCAGGCTCAGTGGTTCGTTCACCCCGCCATAGTAGCGCCGCCACCGCGGCACGGGTCGATCCCGTGTCCAATGTCACTCGGGGTCCGGAACTTGAAGGGGGGCGCTCGGAGCGCTGAGCAGAGCCCGGCGCGCGGCAACGTGGCAAGCGGCCATGTGGTGCGCTCCGACCAGCTCGAGGGTCGGTTCGACAGTGTGGCAGACCGGCTCGGCCAAAGGGCAGCGGGGATGGAAGCGGCAGCCGGCCGGCGGGTCCATGGCGGAGGCGACTTCGCCGTCGGCGAGCAACACGTCGCCACCCCGACCGGCCCCCGGCACCGAGGCCATCAGCAGGTGGGTGTATGGATGCTGCGGCGCGCTGAACAGCCTGGCCACCGGCGCCGATTCGACGAGCTTGCCCAGGTACATGACACCGACGCGGTCGCACAGGTACTCGACGACTGCCAGATCGTGCGAGATGAACAGGTAGGCCAGGTCGAACCGGCGCTGCAGATCCCGCAGCAGGTTCAGAATCTGAGCCCGGATCGAGACGTCGAGCGAAGACACCGGCTCGTCGAGCACGAGCAGACTGGGATGCAGCGACAGGGCGCGCGCGATGGCGACGCGCTGGCGCTGCCCCCCGGAGAGCTCGTGTGGGTAGACGGCGCTGAGCGCGGCTGGCAAGCCGACGAGGTCCAGCAGCTCTTCGACGCGCCGGCCCAGCTCAGTCCGACTGAGCCGCTCGTGCACGATCAGGGGCTCGCCGATGATCGCGCCGACCCACTGGCGCGGGTTGAGTGAGCTGTACGGATCCTGGAATACGGCCTGCACTCCCCGCCGATACGTCTTCCGCGCGCGCGCGTCCATACGGGTGGCGTCCTGACCCTGGTACAGCACCTGTCCGCTGCTCGGCGTTTCGAGGAGCAAGAGCAAGCGTGCCAGCGTCGACTTGCCGCACCCAGACTCGCCGACCAGACCGAGCGTCTCGCCGTGGCGGATTGCCAGCGAAACACCGGCAACAGCCGTGAGTGACATGGGTGGGCCGAACAAACCGCGCCGCCCAGCAGGAAAGCGCTTCACGAGGTCCCGCGCTTCGAGCAGCGGCGGCTCGGTCACGCCGGTGCCTCGGTCGACGGCCGCGCGGCCGGGGCGACGTGCAGCCAACAGGCGACGCTGCCGTCGTTGTCCGGCTGGGTCACCGGTGGCGCGTGGGCGCGACACAGGGGCATAGCCTCCGGGCAGCGCGGCGCGAAGCGGCAGCCAGCGATTGGCTGGCGCAGGTCGGGCGGCTGGCCCTCGATCGTCTCCAGACGCTCAACGTGGCTGCCCAGCCGGGGCACCGCCCGCAGCAGGCTCGCGGTGTAGGGATGCGCTGGGTGCTCGAGCAAGCGACGCGTCTGGCCAGTCTCCACAATGTGACCGGCGTACATGATGGCCACCCGCTGACACAGTTCGGCGACGATCCCGAGGTCGTGCGTGATGAGCAGCATCGCGAACGCCTGCTCGTGCTGCAGCTCGCGGAAGAGGCCCAGCATCTGCGCCTGAATGGTGACGTCGAGCGCGGTCGTCGGCTCGTCCGCGATCAGCAGCTCTGGATGCGCGGCCAGGGCCATTGCGGTTACGGCGCGCTGGCGCATGCCGCCGCTGAACTGATGCGGGTACTCGCGCACGCGCCGCTCCGGCGATGGGATGCGCACGCGGCGCAACAGGCCCGTGACGCCAGTGCGTAGTCGGGCGCCGGCCAGGTGAAGATGCTCGTGGAGCGGCTCGCCCACCTGGTAGCCGATGGTCAGCACAGGATTGACGGACGCGGTCGGGTCCTGAAGCACCATCGCGATGTGGCGCCCGCGCAGTCGCCGCCACGCCCGCTCGTCCTGCTGGGCGAGGTCGTGGCCATCAAAGAGGATCTGGCCGCCCACAATCCGCCCCGGTGACGGCACGAGGCCGATCAGCGACAGGCCGAGCGTCGTCTTGCCACAGCCCGACTCGCCAACGAGCCCGAGCGTCTCGCCGGCTTCGATGTCGAGCGTCGCGCCGTCGACGCTGCGCACGACGCCGCTGCGTGTGAAATAGTAGGTGCGCAGGTCACGGACCTGGAGCAACGGAGCCATGTCAGGCATGTCGCGGATCGAGGCGGTCGCGCAGCCAGTCGCCGAGGAAGTTGAAGGCGAGCACGATCACCGTCAGGGTGGCGCCCGGGAACATCAGCCACCAGGCGGTGGTGAAGTACGAGCGGCTCTCGGCCAGAATCATGCCGAGCGAGACGTCGGGTGGCTGGACGCCCAGCCCGAGGAAGCTCATCCCCGACTCGAAGATGATGACCGAACCGACGTTGAGACTGGCCAGCACGATCAGCGAGCCGACGACGTTTGGCAGGATGTGCACGAACAAGATGCGGCGCGTCGAGCAGCCGGCGACGACGGCGAGGCGCACGTAATCACGCTCGCGCAGGCTGAGCACCTCGCTGCGGACGATGCGCGTGTAACCGCCCCACCCCAGAATCGCCAGCACCAGCAGGAGGTTGCGCAGGCCGGGCCCAAGGGCGGCGATGATCGGCATTGCCGCGAGGATGCCGGGCAGCGAAAGCACGACGTCTACTGCGCGCATCACCAGCGTATCGACCCAACCGCGGAAGAAGCCGGCCAGCAGTCCGAGCGACGTTCCAATCGTCGCTGTGATGGCGACCCCCGCGAAAGCGGCCACCATCGACGTCCGCACGCCAAAGATGATCCGCGCCAGCAGATCGCGCCCGAGCTGGTCGGTGCCGAGCAGGTACGTCGCATCGCTGTCCCCGCCGCCGAACGGTGGCACGAACGCATCGCCAAGGTTGGCCTGGCCCTGCGACGGCAGCGGCAGCAGCGGCGCACACAGCGCCAGCAGAATGGCCAGCGCGATGATGCCAGCCGGGAGGACGGGCCAGGCAGACGACTGACGCTTGGCCGCGCGCCAGCGAACGAGGATCGCCAAGGGCGGCGCCGCCAGGTGCTCGAAGCTGCCCGTTCGCCCAGAAGTCACGGTCGGCCTCGCCAGCGGCCTAATGCAGCCTCACCCGTGGGTCGAGCACGGTGTAGAGCAGGTCGACGACGAGATTGATCCCGATGAACATCGCGGCTGCGAAGAGCACCGTGGCCTGCACCACCGGGTAGTCGCGGTTCGCCGTGGCCGTGACTGCCAGGCGGCCGATGCCGGGCCAGGCAAAGATGGTCTCGGTGATAGCGACCCCACCGAGGCGCGCCGCAAAGTCGAGCCCACTGATCGTGACGATCGGGAGCGACGCGTTCTTCAAGGCATGGATGAGCACCACCTTCCACTCGGGAACCCCTTTGGCGCGGGCCAGCCGGACGAAGTCGCCGCCGAGCGCATCGCGCATGCTCGAGCGGGTCAAGCGCAGGAAGACGGCGAGCGACGCCCAGGCCTGCACCAGGACGGGCAAGACCAGGTGGGCCGGCGTGCCGCTGCCGCTCGACGGCAACAGCCGCCAGGTGGCCGCGAAGAGCCAGATCAGCGTCAGCCCGATCCAGTACACCGGGGCAGCGTTGCCGAAGAGCGCGAAAGCCTTGACGGCGCTGTCGAAGGGCGAGTTCGGCCGGATGGCAGCCAGGATGCCGAGAGGGACGCCGATGGCGATGGCCGCCAGCGAAGCCGTGACCGCCAGCACGAGCGTTGCCGGCGCGCGCGCCAGCACCTCGCCCATCGCCGGGCTGTTGTACTGCAGCGAGCGCCCGAAGTCGCCGCGGACGGCGTGGCTGATGAACAACCAGTACTGGACGACCAGCGGCTGGTCGAGGCCGTATTCGTGCCGGAACGCCTGCTGCTGCTGCGGCGTCGCGCCCGCGCTGATCGGGAACAGGAGCGCCGCCGGATCGCCCGTCATCCGTGCCAGCCCGAAGACAAGCAGGCTGACGACAAAGAGCGTCAAAATGCCGTAGGCCACCCGCTGCAAGAGATAGTGCATCCCGGCCCCGTCAGCTCCCGAGTGTGCCGTGCCCCGACGACCACCACGTCACCACGTCACGTGGTCACGCCGTCCCGCTGCGCCTGGCCATCCACAGGTTGTAGCGGTACGTTGTCCCGCCGACGATCTTCCAGTCGACGTCGCGCCGCATGATGAAGTAGTCGGGATCCTCCCAGAGGAAGATCTCGCTGGCTGCCTCATGCACCGTCTTGTCCAGCGCCTGGTAGAAGGCCGTCGACTTCTGTGGCTCGAGAATGGCCTTGCCTTCCACGAACTTCCCGTCAATCCGGGGATCGCAGGTCGTACCCTCGTCAGCCGGGTCAGGGGGGCAGCGTAGTTCGAGGCCTTTGTTGCTCGGGTGGCGCGTGGCGGCTCCGAGGGCGCGGTAGAGCAGCGGCATGACGTTCTCCCGCTGGTCGCGGTGGCCCTGCATCTCGGTCAGCTTGCCGTTCTCGATAAATTTGACCTGGGTGTTGATGCCGACCTGGGTCAGGTAGTTGGCAATGGCTTGCGCCATCTCGCGCTGGAGAACATACGACGGTGTGGCCGGCTCAACGATGAACGTCTCGAAGCCGTTCGGGTATCCCGCCTGGGCCAGCAGATCCTTGGCCTTCTGCGGGTCGTACGCGTAGGGGGCGAAATCCTGAGCCGGCTGCAGCACGGTCGGCGCGATGGATCCCGGCACCGGCGTCACTTGCCCGAGCCAGAGCTGCTTGACCATCTCGTTGCGGTTGATGGCGTAGTTTGCGGCCTGGCGGACGCGCTGGTCGGTCCATGGCTTGAGCGCTGGGTCGTCGAGCTTCCACTTCTCGGCCGCCGATGCCGTGATCTGATAATGCGAGATGCGCCCGCCAGCCACGGCAATGCCCTTGAGGCCGGCGGCGTCGCGGTTCTGCTCGAACAGCCGCGGGTTGGCCCCCCAGATGACGTCGGCTTCCCCGGATTGGCCCATCGCCACGCGCGTGGCGTCCTCCGGCACGATCCGCACGGTGACACGATCGAAGTAGGGCCGCCCGCGCCAGTGGCCGTCGAACGGCTCCATCTCGTAGTAGTCGTCCTGGACGTACTTGGTGAGTCGGTAGGGCCCGCTGCCGATCGGCGCCTTGGCGAAGCCGTCCTCGCCGACCTTCTCGAAATACTTCTGCGGCAGGATCCATCCCTGCCAGGCCAGCATGCCAACCAACGAGCCGTCCGGCTTCTTGAGATGGATCCGGACCTGGTTGTCACCGATCTTCTCGGCGGCGTCGAACGTCTCGGCATAGGCCGGGTAGGGCTTGGGCATGAACGTGTTCAGCGACCAGACAACGTCGTCAGCAGTGACGGGGTCGCCGTTGTGCCACTTGACGTCGGGGCGAAGCGTGAAGTCGAAGGTCTTACCCGCGTCCGAGAAGCCGAAGGAGGTGGCCAGCTGCGGCACCCACTGCGGGTTGTCGCTGTTGTCCAGGCCATACAGGCTCTCCCAGACGCTCCAGTAGAGCAAGACGCCACCGACGGCGGCGCCGCGCGGGTAAGGCCAGGAAGTCGGTGCCGTGTTCGGGACAGCAATGACGAGTTGCCTCTGGCGCGCGCCGTCGGCCGTCGTGCTCGCTGCCGTGGCACCTGCCGTCGGTACCGCTGTCGGCCCAGCCGAGCCCGTGGACTGGGCGACCACAATCTGAGCGGGTGTCGGGGCGGCCGCGATTGGCGTGGCACCGGCAGCTGGCGCCGTGCCGGCTGCGGGCACGGCGCCACGGCCACCGCACGCTGCGACAGTCAGGCCGCCGACAAGGCTGCCAGCCCAAACGTACAGGAGGCGGCGTCGGCTTAGCCGACCGATCGTACTGCGCATGCGCCCTCTCCTCGGTCCCCTGACCGGATCGCGCCCCGCAACGAGTGACCAGTATCGCAGGCCCCCCACCGGACCGGACGGATCATAGTCGCGGCTCAGCCGCGAGTCAATACGGCGGACCAGCGACGGCTGCAGTTCCAACCGCATACCCTCCCGGTCGGCTCGGCTTTGACGGTGGCGGGGCGCTGTGTTAGGTTGGCTTTGAGACTTTTGAGACTTAAGTCTTAAGACTGAAGGCTATGGCCAGCATCGTCGACGCCGATATCCATAACGTTGTGCCCTCCGTCCGCACGCTGCTCCCGTATCTCTCGGAGCATTGGCGCGAGTACGTCAACACCTCGGCGTTCAAAGGCGTTGTCGACACCGCCTATCCGGAGAGGGCGCCCACGTCCGTCCGCCAGGACTACCGGCCGGCGAAGGGGCAAGCGGCGGGGGCCGACCTGGACTTGCTCCGGCAGCACGTGCTCGACGCCTGGGACGTCCAGTTCGGCATCCTGAACTGCGCGTACGCTCTTGAGAGCATCCACAACCCGGACGCTGCCGCTGCGCTCGCCAGCGCCGTCAACGACTGGCAGGTGGCCGAATGGCTGGAGAAGGAGCCGCGGCTGCGGGCGTCCATCGTCGTGCCGAGCCACTACCCTGAGCTGGCGGCGGCGGAGATCGACCGCGTCGGCGCTCATGCTGGCTTCGTGCAGGTGGTCATCCCGGTGCGCTCCGAGGCGCCCTACGGCAATCGGCGCTACCACCCCATCTTCGCCGCCGCCGAACGGCACGACCTGGTGGTCGGCATCCAGTTCGGCGGCGCCCCCGGCAACCCGCCGACCGGGGCTGGCTGGCCCTCGTACTACCTCGAGGAGTACGTCGGCATGGCGCAGATCTTCCAGACCCAGGTGCTCAGCCTGATCGTCGAAGGGGTGTTCGACCGCTTCCGGTCGCTCCGCATCGCGCTGATCGAGGGGGGCTTCACCTGGCTGCCGTCGCTGATGTGGCGCATCGACAAGGACTGGAAGGGGCTGCGCCGCGAGGTGCCCTGGAACACGCGCGTACCGTCCGAGTACATCAAGGAGCACATCCGCCTCACGACGCAGCCGCTGGACGCGGCCCCGGATCCGGAGTTTATGCAGCAGATCGTGCAGCAGATGGGCTCGGACGAGCTGCTGATGTTTGCCACGGACTACCCGCACTGGCAGTTCGACGCGCCAGAGGAGGCGTTCCCGATCCCCGTCTCGGCAGACCTTTCGCAGAAGATCATGGGCGACAACGCGCGCGCCTTTTATCGGCTCTAAGCTTCAAGCTCTAAGCTTTAGGCGCTAACTTCAACAGGGAGGACGACCGATGGTTCTGATGCAGGACAAGCCAGTAGCGGCCGCGAAGACCACGCGGGGCATCGTGGACTGCGACATTCACCCGGCGCCGGCCTCGGCCGACGCCCTCGAGCCGTACCTGCCCCAGCGCTGGCGGGACCACCACCGCACGATCGGGTCGTTCGCCTTCTCGGGCACGGTGTACCCGCGCGCCAACCCGAACGCCGCGCGGACCGACGCCTGGCCGCCTTCTGGCTTGCCGCCCGGCGCCGACCTGGAGTTCATGCAGCAGCAGCTGCTCGACGCCTGGAACATCGACGTCGGCGTCCTCCAGCCGCTGCTGGGGGCGGGAGCGCAGCGCAACCTCGAGTACGGCGCGGCGATGGCCCGGGCCATCAACGACTGGCAGGTTGCCGAGTGGCTCATCCCCGAGCGCCGCCTGCGGGCCGGCCTGGTGGTGCCGTACGAGGATGGCGACCTCGCGGCCCAGGAGATCCACCGCATGGGCGACCACGAGGGCTTCGTGCAGGTCATGCTGGTCATCCGGACCAGCGAGCCGCTGGGCCGGCGCAAGTACTGGAAGATGTACCAGGCGGCCGTTGAGCACGACCTCCCCATCGGCATCCACTTCGGCGGGGCCGGCGGCGGGCCCATCACGGGCGCTGGCTGGCCATCGTACTACGTGGAAGACCACGCCGGGATGTCGACCGCCTTCCAGTCGCAGCTCACCAGCTTTGTCTGCGAGGGGGTGTTCGAACAGTTCCCCGCGCTGAAGGTCGTCCTGGTCGAGGGTGGGTTCGGCTGGCTGCCGTCGCTCGCCTGGCGGCTGGACGCGGCCTGGAAGAAGCTGAAGATCGAGGTTCCGCACCTGAAGCGGCTGCCGTCGGAGTACATCAGGGAGCACGTCTGGTTGACCACCCAGCCGATGGAGGAGCCGCACAAGCCGCAGTACTTCGCGGAGCTCTTCCAGCAGTGGCCGGCGTTCGCGGACCGCTTGATGTTCTCCACGGACTACCCGCACTGGGACTTTGACGCGCCGGACCAGGCGCTGCCGAAGGTCAAGCTGCCGGACGGCGTCGAGCGGAAGATCATGTCCGAGAATGCGCGCGCCCTGTACCGACTGTAGACGCGCTGGTTCGACACTGGGACAGTGGCAAAGTACGTCGTCGCGACCGTAGATGAGATCCCGCCGGGCGGCCGCAAGATCGTCGAGATCGCCGGCCGGTCGGTCGGGGTGTTCAACGTGCGCGGCGAGTACTTTGCCCTCCTGAATCGCTGCCCGCACCAGGGCGGCCCGCTCTGTGAGGGGACCCTGTACGGCTTCCTGCGCTCGTCGTCGCCCGGGGAGTACGTCTACAGCCGGCCCGGGGAGATCCTCCGCTGCCCCTGGCACGGCTGGGAGTACGACATGCGGACCGGCCAATCCTGGTTCGACCCGGCCCACGTCAGGGTCCGGGCGTACGAGGTCGCCGTCGAGTCAGGTGCGGCCCTCCAGGTGGCCGAGCCGGGCATGGACGGCTTGCAGAAGGGGCCCTACGTGGCCGAGACCTTCCCCGTCTCGGTCGAACAGCAGTACGTGGTCGTCGAGATCGGCTAAAAGTGACAAGTAGTGAGCACGACGCCGTCACATCAGGCGTTGGTGCCCGATTCCGTTGGGGTTCGGACAACGAGGCCGGGAACGCGCCGGTACTCGCTGACGTTATAGGTTGCGACTGACCAGCCCAAAGCCAGCGCTGTTGCAGCAAGCATCCAGCCCCTTTCGACCACTGGGCGAGTCGGTCACCCGCAGCAAGCGGTTTGACTCGCTTGGCCCTCGACCGGGACGATACGTGCGTGAGTCAGCACATCATGACGGCCGAATCCGCGGTTCAACTTCTCGGCACGTTGGGCGAATACGGCGTGGACGCCTGCGTCGGCGGCGACTGGGCCGTCGATGCGCTGTTGGAAGAACAGACACGCGTGCACTCAGACCTTGATCTATGGTTGGCGGCTGCCGACATCGAGCCCTTGTTCGTCGCCGTAACCCGGATCGGCATCAACCAAATCCTGCCCTGGCCGGGCGACCGGCCGTGGAACTTTGTACTGCATGATGGCGCGCGACTTCGGATTGATTTGCACTTCTACGAACTAATATCCGGCGGTCAGCTTCACTACGGTGCGTTCTCCAGCGACGAAGTCTTTCCCGTGGCGGCGCTCGCCGGACAAGGAAAGATCGGCGGTAGACAGGTGCGTTGCGAAGCACCGGAATGGGCGGTTCGTTGGCACGCGAGCTACCCGCCGCGAACCATCGACCGTCACGACGTTCCGCTGCTGTGCGAACGCTTCGCGCTTCGCCTACCAGACGCATACCGCTAGGCAACCCTGGGCTCGAGGTCCGTGGCCATGTCGTTGAAGCTGGCCTGGAGCTGCGCCACCTCGTCGTGGCCCTGGACCGGCACACGCGCGGCCCGGTCGCCCGAGCGCAGCGCCTCGGCGGCGCCGCTCAGCCGCTCGAGCCGGGCCACCAGGCGGCGCGACAACAGGTAGGCCACCAGGCGCGAGTTGACGCGGCAGTTATGCCGAGACCAGCGCGCCCATCGCCGACATTGCCGAGGCGCTGGGCGCGACGGACATCACCGGCATCATGCAGGAGGGCGGCTTATCCGGCGCCACAACGACTTGGTCTACGCGGACCCGAGCTTTGATACCTGTCTCATCCCGACCCGAGACGGCGTCCTCGTCGCGCGCCGCCGGCCCGCCTAAGCAGGTGGTCGTAAGTCTTGCTTGTTTCCGATCATCTGAGCTCCACCTGCTTAGGCGCCTCCCTTTGTTCGCGCTACGCGCTTAGGACGGTCGAGACGCTCGGTTGAGGACTTGACACTCCCGGAACAATAGGCGACATTCCTCGCCATCCACGATGCCGCCCCCGGAGCCCAGATGAACCCGGCGTCTGACCGGTCCCGTGTGCCCTCGCCCCCGCCCACCAGCACGTCCAACAGCCCCGTCCCGGTCGGGGGCGAGACCAGCGATGCCGTCATCATCGGCGGCGGGATCAGCGGCGTCGCCGCCGCCTACGAGCTGGCGCGGTCCGGGGCGTCGGTCAGGCTGGTCGAGCGGCAAACGTTGGCGAGTATGGCCTCGGGCTGGACCCTGGCCGGGGTGCGCCAGTCCCGGCCGGCACCCGGCCGAGGTTCCGCTGGCCATGGCCGCGGTGCGGCGCTGGGAGGGGCTGGCGGAAGAGCTGGGCGCCGACACAGACTATCGCCAGGAGGGCAACCTTCGCCTCGCCCGCACGCCGGACGAAGTGCCGACCATCAAGCAGCTGGTCGAAGAGCAGCGCGCGCTCGGGCTTCCCCTCGACTTCCTCCCCGACAATCAGGCCGTGCGAGCGATCGCGCCGGCCCTGGCGGAGACGATCCTGGCCGCCTCGTACTGCCCGACCGACGGCCACGCCAGCCCGACCGCCACGGTCCAGGCCTTCGCCGCCGCCGCCAAGCGCTACGGGGCGCGCCTACACCTGGGGACCACGGTCACCGGCATCGACGTGGCGGATGGGCGCGTGCGCGGGGTGCAGACGACTGGCGGGCCGATTGCCGCGCCTCACGTGGTGATCGCAGCCGGCGTCTATTCGCCGACGTTGTGCGCGATGGCCGGGCTGAATTTGCCGCTGCAGGTGCGGCACACCGCGGCCATACAGACGGTGCCGCTCCCGCCCCTGCTGAAGCAAGTGCTGGGCGTGGCCAACGGCGATTTCGCGGGCCGCCAAGAGGTCGATGGTCGACTGCGCTTCACGGGCGGTGGCGAGCCGTGGCAATGGCCGGAGCGGCCGCTCGAGCCGGACGACGTCCAGCCCACACCGCGGCAAGTGGCGGCGGTGATCCCGCGCGGCATCGCGGTGCTGCCGGCGTTGGCCGAAGCACGCATCAGCCGCGTCTGGGGCGGCTTGCTGGATGTCACCGCGGACGCGCTACCGGTGATCGAGCGCGTCGCCGAGCCGGACGGGCTCGTCATCACTGCCGGCTTCTCGGGCCACGGCTTCTGTCTCGGTCCGATCACTGGCGAGATCATCCGCGAGCTGGTGCTCGACGGTCACTCGTCCCTGCCACTCGAGCCATTCCAACTTCGGCGCTTCGCGCGTCCACTAACCGCCGCTGAGGCGGCCCTGCACGGCTAAGCCGGGAAGGAGAAGGAGAGCCATGCTTGGCATCCGTGTCGCCGTTGTTGGTGCGCTGGTCAGCGTCCTGGCCGCGTGCGCGCCGGCCACACCCGCGGCGCCCGCCCAGGCCCCGGCGGCCGGGAATGCCGCTGGGGGTGCGACCGCCGCGCCAGCCAGTAGCGGCGTTACCCCGGTCGCGGCACGCTCCGGCGGGGTCCTGCGGATGGCCCAGGAAGCGTCGGACCTGGGCACGCTCGATCCGCACTTCGCCAGCGGCACGCCCGACCGCGTGGTCGTGGACATGGTCTTCAACGCCCTGGTCCGCTTCACGCCGGGCGACTCGCGCACCTTCGAGCCGGACCTCGCCTCCAACTTGCCCGAGCCGCAGATGGTTGGCGGCAAGCAGCAGTGGACTTTCAGCCTCCGCAAGGGCGTGATGTGCCAGCCCGCCGAAGGCGTCCCGGCCTACGAGCTGACCAGCGACGACGTGCTGTATTCACTGCAAAACTCGGCCGACAAGAGTCGCTCGGCCTACGCGGGGGATTACGCCGGCGTCACCGTGGAGGCGCCGGACGCGTCCACTGTCAAGATCACTCTCGACGCGCCACAGTCGAAGTCCCTGTTCTATCCGAAGGTCGCCAACTACGCGGGCGGCTTCATCCTGTGCAAAAAGGCGGCCGAAAAACTCGGGCCCGATGGCTTGAAGACCCACCCGGTCGGGACCGGACCGTTCCAGTTCAAATCCTACACGCCCAAGGATCGCGTCGACCTGGTCGCCAACGACGCCTATTTCCGCGGCAAGCCCCAACTCGACGGAGTCGAAGTCCGCTACATGGCTGACCTCAGCAGCCGCGAGCTCGGCTTGCAGGGGGGCCAGATCGACGTCGCGTCCGGCGTCCCCGACGATGTGTGGATCGGGAAGATGCAGTCCGATCCCAACACCCCCGTCGACATCTTCGGCGTCGGGGAGGTGTCCACGGTCCACTTCAACCAGAAGATCGCCCCGCTCGACAAGCTCGACGTGCGGCAGGCGATTGCCTACGCGCTCGACCGCGACGAGTTCCTGGCGCTGCTGGGCACCAAGGCCAGCGAAAAGGTCTATTCGGCCGTACCGGCCCAACTCATGCCGGGCGGCTTGACCCAGGCCGAGGCCGCCGCCCAGGGCGTCGAGTACAAGACCGACCGCGACAAGGCCAAGCAGATGCTGGCCGCGGCTGGCTTTCCCAACGGGTTCAGTCTGAACGTCGTCACATCCGAGCAGAACGCCTACAAGACCGTCTACGAGTCGATGCAGAACCAGCTCGCCAAGGTGGGCATCGCTCTCAACATCCGAGTCCTGGATCACGCGACATATCACGCCGAGATCCGCAAGGACACCAATCCGCTGGTCGTCTACGTCGCCTTCCGCCCGAACGCGGACGCGTACCTGACCCAATTCTTCCACTCGGACGCGATCGTGGTGACCGGCCCGAAGGCCAACACCAACTTCTCGCACTACGACAAGATCGACCAGTTGATCGAGCAGGCACGAGCGGAGGTCGACCCGGCCAAGCAGGAGGCGCTCTGGAAGCAGACCCAGGTCCAGATCGTCAAGGACATGGTCGCCTACCCGATCAAGTACAGCAACCAGGTCTACGCGCGCACCAAGGCGGTCGACTACGGCCATCCGCTGGTCTCGGAGCTCGCCCTGTACCCAGGCATCACCGAGGCGACCCGCATCACCAGGTGAGACCCCGGAGATAGGCCCAGGTGGCTGGCTGAGGAGGGGCCTGTGCTGCGCTATATCGGCCAGCGGCTGCTGTCCTCGATCCCCGTGTTTCTCGGGGTCCTGACGGTCGTCTTTCTGGTCATCCGCGTGCTCCCCGGCGACCCGGCAACGGCCGCCTTGGGCGACTATGCCTCGAAGGAGGCGGTCGAGGCGCTCCGCGAGCGCCTCGGTCTCAACCAGCCGCTTCTCATCCAGTACGTGCAGTTCCTGACCGCAATCCTGCGCGGCGACCTTGGGCAGTCGATGATCAACGGCACACCAGTTGCCGACCAGGTAGGTGCGAACCTGCCCTACACCCTGGAGCTCACCGGGGCCTCGCTGCTGCTCGGCGTTGCGCTGGGCATCCCGATCGGCGTGTACACGGCGATGCAGCGCAATCGGTGGCCCGACTACCTTGGCCGGGTACTCTCCCTGGCCGGCTTGTCGGCGCCGGCGTTCTTCCTCGGGGTCCTGCTGGCCCTGCTGTTCGCCGTCCAGCTGCACTGGCTGCCGGCGGTCAGCGGCGGGTCCGGCGACGACCTGCGCGAGCGCCTGGCCGCCCTCGTGCTGCCGACGCTGACGCTGGGTCTAATCATGACGGCGTCCGTGGCACGCCTGGCACGCTCAGCGATGCTCAACGTGCTGGGCCAGGACTACGTGCGGACGGCCCGCGCCAAGGGCCTGGGTGAGCGGCTGGTGGTCGGCGACCATGCTCTTCGTTCGGCCCTGATCCCGATCGTGTCACTGACTGGCTTCTGGGGCATCGGCCTGATCGGCGATTCGGTGACGACCGAGCTGGTTTTCGCCCGGCCCGGGCTGGGCAAGCTGATGGTTGGCGCGATGCTCCAGAAGGACTACACCACCCTGCAGTCGGTCATGGTCGTCTACACCGCTTTCGTCGTCGGCATCAATCTCTTGACTGATCTCACCTACGGGCTGGTCGACCCGCGCGTGCGGAGATAGCGGAGGCCTGCCCATGGCGACGCGGGTGGCGGCCACGGCGCCGGTGAGATCCGCAGCGAACGCCCGAACGCGCGTGCGAAGCGAGCGGGCGCGGCTGTGGACCACGTTCGTCCGCAACCGAGCGGCCGTCGTCGGTCTCGTGCTCGCGCTGCTCATCGCGACAGCCGCCGTCGGTGCCCCTCTGCTCGCGCCGCACGATCCGCTCGATCAGCAGGCGATCAACCGCATGAAGCCGCCCGATGGGGCCTACCTGATGGGGCGCGATACGTTCGGCCGCGACATCTTTGCCCGCGTGCTCTTCGCTGGCCGCATCTCGCTGGCGATCGGCATCGGCGCCGTTTTGCTGGGCGGCGCGTTCGGTAGCCTGCTGGGGCTGGTCGCCGGACTCAGCGGCGGGCGTATGGAGAATCTCATCATGCGCGGCGTCGATGTGCTGATGGCGTTCCCGAGCCTGCTGCTGGGTCTGGTGGTCTTGACCATGCTTGGCCCCGGTCTGGACCGCATGGTCCTGGCCATCGGCCTCTTGCTCTCGCCCCCCTTCGCCCGCATCGTCCACGGCTCGACGCTGACGCTCAAGCACCAGGAGTTCGTCCAGGCGGCGCGCTCGGTCGGGGCCGGCTACGCCCGCATCCTGGCGCGGCACATCCTCCCCAACGTACTGGGCGAGGTGGTCGTGCTCGCTAGCCTGTGGACTGCCTCGGCCATCCGGGTCGAGGCGAGCCTGAGCTTTATCGGCCTCGGCGTAGCTCCACCCACGCCGACCTGGGGCAACATGATCCGCGAGGGACTGCCCTTCCTCGCCAACGCGCCGTGGCTGTCCGTCTTCCCCGGCCTGGCGATCCTGCTCACCGTGCTGGCCTTCAACCTGCTTGGTGACGGCCTGCGTGATGTCTTCGACCCGCGCTCGCAGTAGCCTGACACGCGGTATGAGGTCGTCGAGTCAGCCTACTTCTGGGCTGACAGGAACTGGACCAGGTTGCTCAGCTCCTCCGGCGGCAGCGTGTTGCCGTAGGCGGGCATGTTGGCGCCGCCGTTCAGGATGCGCCAGGTGAGGTAGTCCGACGAGCGCTGGGAGCCGATGTGCGTCAGCTCGGGGCCGCGCTGGCCGCCCGCGCCGGCGATCATGTGGCAGTTGATGCAGCCGCGCTGCTGGTAGGACTGGGCTCCCTGAGCGGCGTTGCCCGAAAGCGACTGCGTCACGCTGGCCGGGAGCGTGGCCGCCTGCACGGGCGACCACGGGGCGACCGCTCCCTCGAAGACGAGCACCGGAATGCTCACCGCGAAAATACCCACCACCGCGATGGCCCACGGACGCCGCCGAGCGCTGCGCTCGCCGAACGGCGCCACGAAGGGCAGCATGATGAACAGCAGGCCCAGGAGCAGCGGGAACAGAATGATGAACCAGTCCTCGATGATCGGCGGCACCAGCGCGAGCAGCGCGAAGTACCACAGCAGGTACCAGTCAGGCCGCGGGTAGGCCTGGATAATCGTCGGGTCGGCTTTGTTGCCCAGATCCGGGGGCCCGAAAATGATGGCCAGCCCGACGACGACCGCTCCCACGGCGAGGGCGAAGACCACGTCCTTCCAGGCCGCGTCCGGCCAGAAGGGCACACCGACCCTGTGGATGATGGCTTTGTAGCGCGCGTGGTACGTCCGCCTGTCCACCGGCTCGCCGGGCACCGGCGGCTCCGAGACGCCGTGGAACAGCACGAGGAAGAGGTGAATCCCGAGCAGCCCGAACATCACCGCGGGGATCATGAAGACGTGGGTGGCGTAGAACCGCGTCAGCGTAGCGCCGCCGACCGTCCCGCCGGCGAACAGGACGCCCGTGAGCCAGTTGCCGATGAACGGGGCCCGGGACGCCTGGGCCGCGCCGACGACCACTGCCCAGTACGCGTCCTGGTTCCAGCGGAGCAGCTGGCCGGTGAAGGCCATGCCAAACGTGAAGATGAGGAGCACTGTCCCGGTGAGCCAGTTCACCTCGCGCGGGTACTTGAACGCCCCAATGAGGAACACCTGGGCGGCGTGCATGCACACCAGCAGCACCATGGCCGAGGCGCCCCAGAAGTGGATGCCCCGGACGACGCTCCCCAGAACGGCCTGGTGCGTGATGAAGTCCAGAGTCTCGTAGGCGCTGTTGGGCGCCGGGACGTAGCTGAACGCCAGCGCTACGCCGGTGACCACCTGGACGATGAAGGCGGCAAGAGTCGCGCTGCCGATCGTGTAGTCCCAGCCGGTTGGGGCGACGGGGTGCTCGATGATGGGCTTGACAGTCGTCGAGAAGCCTGTGCGCTCGTCCAGCCAGGAGCCGACGGCGCGGACCGGGTTGATCATGCTTCACTCCTGCCCCGCGGCGGCCTGTACTACGCCGGCGGCCTCGCCGAAAGAGATCGGCTGGGTCAAGATCTCCACCTGATTGTTGTTCACGCGCACCTGGTAGCGGACGAGCGGTCGTGGTGGCGGGCCGGCGGCGACCTGTCCGTCGGCGTAGTAGACGCCGCCGTGGCAGGGGCAGAGGAACAGCTCGGCTTCGGGCCGCCAGTTCACCGGGCAGCCAAGATGGGTGCAATTCAGGGCAAAAGCGGTGAAGTCGTTCTGGCCGGTGCGCCTCAGCCACAGGGAGGTGCGGGCCGTCTGCCCCGCCCAGGGCAGCGGAGAAGGGTCGTCGTACGCCACGGCCACCGTGTCGCCCACCTTGAACGTGTCGACCGAGCCGAGCTGCCGCCAGGCGTTCTGGGCGGGATTGAGGAGGGGGCTCAGGAGGTAGGCAAGGATGGGCACGCTGAGGATGGCCCCCGCCAGCGCACTGAGCCAGAGGCTTATGCGGCTGAGGAAGCGGCGTCGGTCGAGAACGGCCTCGCTGTCTGTCTCGCGCGCGTCGTGAGCGGCCGCCTCCCCGCTTCCGCTTGCAGTCTCAGTCGTGTCCACGTGACTCATGGCGCAGATCTCCGATCCAGCCTGCCAGGGACCACGCCAGGAGAGCGGCGCCGGCGGCGGTGAACACCAGGCTGGTCACCAGGCCAAACAGGAGCAGCGTCACCGCGAGCCCGAGCACGGGCGGCCAGACGGACGGCTCCGGCAGATGCGCCGATGACTCCCGTCCGTTCATCCAACCAGGCTCCACAGGTACACGAGCGAGAAGACCACGACCCACACGGCGTCGACAAAGTGCCAGTAGATAGAGACAGCCTCGACCGCGACACGCCGTTTGCCGCCGAGGAAGTCGCCCGCTCGGGCCAGGCCCAGGACGATGGTCAGGGCGATGAGCCCGACGGCCACGTGGAAGCCGTGGAAGCCGGTGAGCGTGAAGAACGCCGTCGTGAACAGGTTGTCGCCAATGGTGATGCCTCCGCGGTACAGCTTCACGTACTCGCTCAGCTGCCCCGCGAGGAACACGACGCCGAGCACGATAGTGGCCAGCCACCAGGCGCGGAAGCCGCGCTGGTTGTCCGCGTGGAGGCGACGCTCCGCCTGGTAAATGGTGAAGCTGCTCGCGAACAGGGCGAGACTGAACAGCCCCGTGATGGCGACGTCCAGGTCGTGCGGGCCGGGGCCGCTCGCGCTGCGCGTCCGGTACTCCACGAACGCCGCGATCAGACAGCCAAAGAACGTGATCTCCGAGAAGATGAAGCAGGCGGTGCCAAGCACGGGGATGGGCCAGCCGATGACCGGCAGCCGGGCCTCGGCCGCGTGCGTCGGGTCATGGGCGCTGGGGACGGCCTGCGCTGGATCGGCGTCGAGCCCGCGGGTCCGGATCGCGTCGTCCTCGGCTGCCCGGGTCTCCGGGTGCTTCAGGTCCCACAGCGGTCGGGCACTCGTGATGGCAGGTAGGGTGACGAAGTTCTCGGCCGGCGGCGGCGAGGTCGTGGCCCACTCCAGCGTCCAGGCGTTCCAGGGGTTGTCGCCGGCGAGCGCCCCGTGGCGGAGGCTGTCGAAGACGTTCCAGAGCAGCACGAGCACAGCCACGGCCATCACGAACGCACCGACCGTCTCGATGCCATTCAGGGCGCCCCAGCCGGGCAGGTCAGGGTAGGTGTAGGTCCGACGCGGCTGACCCATCAAACCCAGCAGATGCATGGGCAAAAATGTCAGCGTGAACCCGACGAACGTGAGCAGGCAGCCGATCTTGCCAAACTTCTCGTCGAGCAGGCGGCCGGTGATCTTGGGGAACCAGTAGTAGGCGGCTGCCAGGATGGCGAACAGGCTGCCGCCACCGATCACGTAGTGGAAGTGGGCGACCACGTAGTAGGAGTCGTGGGTGTGCCAGTCGATGGGCACGGTAGCGAAGTGGACGCCGCTGAGGCCGCCAAGCGTAAATTGGACGAGGAAGGCGATGGCGTACCACATGGACGTGGTAAGCCGCAGCCGCCCGCGCCACATCGTCGCCAGCCAGCTGAACACCTTGATGCCCGTGGGGACGGCGATCGTCATGCTAGTCAGGCCAAAGGTGGCATCGGCAAGCTGGCCGAGGCCCGTCGTCAGCATGTGGTGCGCCCAGACTGTCATCGACAGGAAGGCGATGGCGATGCCCGAGCCGACGATCACCGGGTAGCCGAAGATCGGCTTGCGCGAGAACACCGGGATGACCTCGGACATGATGCCGAAGGCCGGTAGGGCCATGATGTAGACCTCGGGGTGGCCGAAGTACCAGAACAGGTGCTGCCACAGGACGGGGTCGCCCCCGGCGCCCGTGTCGAAGAAGTGGGTTCCCAGGAGGCGGTCGAACACCAGCATGACCTGGGCAGCGGTCAGGGCGGGGATGGCGGCCAGGATGAGGAAGCCGGTGACGAGGGACATCCAGACGAACACCGGCAGCCGGAACCAGGTCATGCCCGGCGCCCGCATCTTGACCACGGTTACCACCAGGTTCAGCCCGGTCAGGATGGTGCCAACGCCCGTGACCAGCAGGCCGAGGGCCCAGTACTCGGTGCTCGTCTGCAGGGTGTACGGGCGCTCGCTCAGCGGCGCGTAGCTGAACCAGCCGGTATCCGGCGGGGCGCCGGCCAGGAAGCTGAAGTAGATCATCAGCCCGCCGAACAGCAGGAGCCAGTAGCTCAAGGCGTTCAGCTTGGGGAACGCCATGTCGCGGGCGCCGATCTGGAGCGGCACGATGTAGTTGGCGAATCCTAAGAGCATGGGCATGATGACCAGAAAGATCATCGTGACGCCGTGCGTCGTGAAGACCGCGTTGTACTGGCCGGGATCCAGGAAGGTGTTGCGCGGCACGGCGAGCTGGATGCGGATGAGCAGCGCCTCGAGGCCGCCGAGCGCGAAGAACACCAGCGTGGTCAGCAGGTACAGAATGCCAATCTGCTTGTGGTCGGTGGTGGTCACCCACCGCATCAGCCGCAGCGAGCGCGGCGGCGCCACGAATGGCGCGGGCGTGGGGTACGGGGAGACGACGGTGGCCACGACTACTTCAGCCCCTCCAAATAATCGGCGAGCGCGGCGATATCTGCATCTGACAGGTTGGGGTAGCCGGGCATCAGCACGCCGGGCTTGACGGCCTGGGCGTTGCGGATCCAGCGCCGGAGATTGTCGGGCGTGTTGTCAAGCACGCCCGCGCCAATGATGCTGCGACTCCCGAGATGCGTCAGGTTGGGGCCAACCTGGGCCGCGGCGCCAGTCCCTGCGATCGCGTGGCAGCTGACACACGTGTTCTGGAGGAACACCTGTTCGCCGCGGGCTCCCGTCCGCGCCGCCGGCTGCTGCTGCTGGGCCACCCAGGCATCGAACTGGTCGCGCGGCTGAACGACGACGCGCTCGCGCATCCAGGCGTGCTGGGCGCCGCAGTACTGGTTGCAGCCACCCTCGATCGTTCCCGTTTGCGTGGCGCGGACGGACATATAGTTCGCCTTGCCGGGAACGGCGTCGCGCATCCAGCCAAACTGGGGCACCCAAAAGCTGTGGATGACGTCGCCGCTCTCCATCTGGAGCACGTACGGCGTGTTGACAGCCACGTGCAGCTCGTTGGCCGTGACCACGTGCTGCTCGGGGTACTGCAGCTCCCACCACCACTGGTGGCCGATGACCCTGATCGTCTGCGAGCCCGGCTCGGCGGCGTTGACCTCGGTCATCGTCTGGACGACGAGGACGAAGATCACGAGCAGGGTTGCGGCCGGGGTCACTGTCCACAGGATCTCCAGGCGCCGGTTGCCATGGGTCTGGGGCGGGTCGGGCTCGCCGGCGCGGCCGCGAAACCGCAGCAGGGAGTAGCCCACGATCCCGAGGACCCCCGCGAACAGCACCGCCGAGATCGCCAACTCTGTCCAGAAGAGCGAGGTGATCGCGGCGCCCTGGGTCGTGACCGGATCGAAGGAATCGACGCGCGCGCCACAGCCTGTCCCGACCACCGCGAGGGTCGCAGCCACGACGACGACAGCGAAGGCTGAGCGGGTCATACCGAGGTCCCTCCCTCAGAGTAGCCGTTTTTCTGGTCGCGCGCGTTTTCCGGCTTCCGCTCGGCGGGGCCTGGCCAGACTGCCCCTAGCGCGCTATCGGACCGCCGCCGTCTGTGACGTTTCTGTATCCCCAACCATCTCCGTTAACCCGTCATCGTTAACGCCGGAGTAGCCGGTCGTCCGGACAAAGGTGGGCACAGGATGCCGTGTTCAAGTATGATTCAAGCGTGATGTAGAACGGACGTGCGAGCCGGTGTCTGGGGACTGGCTGTCCGGCTATCCGGCCTCCCTGGCTGAGCGGTCGCCGCGGCGACCGAGGCTCCCTCTGGCTGCGGCGGCCCAGGACCCTCAGCCTACCCGTCTATCCGTCAGCTGCCCGGCGGTTATCCACAGCTCGTCCGGCAAGCGGGGATAATCCCCTGGGGGTTACTCCTGATCATGGCGGATGAAACGGCAGCACCATCGGGGCCACGCGCCCCGGGGGTGGATGTGGACGAGGCGCGCATCTGGGTCAAGGCGGGCGATGGTGGCCATGGTGTCGCCTCGTTTCGGCGGGAGAAGTTCGTCCCTTTCGGCGGCCCCGATGGCGGCGACGGCGGCCGCGGCGGCAGCGTCTACATGGAGGCCGCCTCCAGCGTCTCGACCCTGCTCGAGTTCGCCCGTCGCCGCCACTTCAAGGCCCAGGGGGGCGGGCCGGGGCGTGGCAAGCGCCAGCACGGCAAGGCGGGGGACGACCTGGTCATTCACGTGCCGCCGGGCACGATCGTCCGCTCGGAGGATGGCATCGAGGTCGACCTGCTGCGCCCGGCAGACAGGGCCATGGTCGCCCGCGGCGGGCGCGGCGGCCTGGGAAACACGCACTTCGCCACCAGCACGGACCAGGCGCCGCGCGTGGCTCTCAAAGGGGAGCCAGGGGAGGAGCGCTGGCTGGATCTGGAGCTGAAGACCATCGCTCAGGCCGCCCTGGTTGGCGAGCCCAACGCGGGCAAGTCGAGCCTGCTGGCCGCCACGAGCGCCGCTCGGCCGAAGATCGGCGCCTACGCTTTCACCACGCTGAACCCGAACCTGGGCGTGGCGGAGCGGCCGGACGGCGACGTCTTCGTCCTGGCGGATATTCCGGGCCTGATCGCGGGCGCCCACACGGGCGCCGGTCTCGGCCACCGCTTTCTGCGGCACGTCGAGCGGGCGCCGATCCTGGTGCACGTGGTCGACGCCAGCCGTCCCGATGCGCTCGAGGCCTACCGGACGGTGCGCCGTGAGCTGGAGGCGTACAAGCCGGAGGTGGCGCAGAAACCGGAGGTGGTCGTGGCGAACAAGCTCGACCTGCCAGGGGCGCGCGCCGGTTACGACGGGCTGCGCGTCGCCCTGGCCGACCGGCCGGTGATCGGCACGTCCACCGTGACCAACGAGGGCATCCCGGACCTGCTCCGGGCCGTCTCCGAGACGCTGGCGGCCCAGCCGACCGCGGAGCGGGAGGAGGCTGGGCCGGGCGGTGCTGTCCGCGTCTACCGCCCGGCCCGGGCCGAGGAGGGCCCGGTGACGGTGGAAGCTTCCGAGCCCGGGGTGTACCGTGTCCACGGCAAACGCGTGGAGCGCCTGGTAGCCATGACCGATCTCGCCAGCGAAGATGGCGTCGCCCACCTGCAGCGGCGGCTCACCCGAATGGGCGTCTTCGCCGAGCTGGAGCGCGCGGGCGTCGCCGTTGGCGACACGGTCATCATTGGCGCCTGGGAGACGGAGTGGGGCGTATGAGCTTTCTGGCGCGGCTGTTCGGCGGCGGCCGCGCGGGCGCGGCGAGCGCTACCGGTAGCGACAAGGCGAGCGGGAGGGACAAGGCGAGCGGTAGCGACAAGGGGATCTACTTTGCCGTCAAGTGCCAGGCGTGTGGCGAGGTGATCCGCGCCCGGATCAACCCGAGCTCCGAGCTGTCCCAGGACGACGACGGCAAAACCTATTTCGTCCGCAAGGTGCTGGTTGGCAAGGGCTGCTTCCGCCCCATCGAGGTGCAGCTCCGTTACACGGACCTGCGCGGCAAGCTGGCCGACCGCGAGATCACAGGCGGGACGTTCGTCGACACACCTGCCGACTCTTAGTCTTAGAGCCGCTACGCTGCTCGACGCCGAAAGCCTGACGCTTATGTCCGCTGAGCGGTCGCGGCTGGGGCTGCTCGGAGGAACCTTCGACCCGCCACACGCCGGCCACCTCGTCGCCGCCCAGGAGGCCGCCTGGCAGCTCCGCCTGGATCGCGTCCTGTTCCTGCCGGCGCGGCAGAACCCGCTCAAGCAGGGCGAGCCCATGTCCTCGGCCGAGCACCGCCGTCGCATGGTCGAGCTGGCCATCGACGACAACCCCCTGTTCCAGCTGTCGACCGCCGACATGGACCGGCCGGCGCCGTCGTACACGGTCGACCTCCTGCGGCAGCTGCGCCAGCAGCTCGGCCCCGAGACGGAGCTGTTCTTCCTGGCCGGTGCCGACATCCTGCCCGAGCTACCGTCCTGGCACAGGCCGGCCGAGATCCTACGACTGGTGGCGGCCATCGCCGTGCTCAGCCGCCCAGGGTGGCCGCCGCCGGACGGGGCGCCGGTCGCCGACAGGCTGGCTGCCCCGCGCGGCCGGATCGTCGGGCTGGGCATGCCGGGAGTGGACATCTCGTCCAGCGACCTGCGCCGCCGCGTGCGGCTCGGCCAGCCGATCCGCTACCTGACGCCGCCGGCCGTCGAGGCGTACGTCGCCGAGCACGGGCTGTACCGTGGTTCGTCAGGCCGTGGTTCGACAGGCTCACCATGAGCGGGTCTTGGCAGGCCCCACCCTGAGTACCGCTCACCCTGAGCTTGTCGAAGGGCCGGCGCGCAATCGGCTACTATCCGGCCCGCGAAACTCTGTGCTGCCTGTCGACCTGCAGACGTTCATCAAGTTCGCCGGACCCGTTGGGGTGGCGCTCGTCGTCTTTGCCGAGACGGGGCTGATGGTGGGCTTCTTCCTGCCCGGCGACAGCATGCTGTTCACGGCCGGCTTCCTGGCCTCGCCCGGCGTCCACGTCTTCAACATCTGGTTCTTGAGCGTCCTCACTGCCGTCGCCGCGGTGCTGGGCGACAGCACCGGCTACGCCATCGGGCGCGTGCTTGGGCCGCGGCTGTTCACGCGCCAGGATTCGCGCCTGTTCAAGAAGCAGCACCTGCAAACAGCCCAGGCCTTCTACCAACGCCACGGCGGCAAGGCCATCGTGCTGGGCCAGTTCATGCCCATCGTGCGGACCTTCTGCCCCGTGGCCGCCGGCATCGGCCAGATGAGCTACGCCCGGTTCTTCAGCTTCAACGTGCTCGCCGCTCTGCTGTGGGGTTTCGGCGTCCCCTGGCTGGGCTTCTTCCTCGGCAGCGCCATCCCGGACATTGACCGCTACCTGCTGCCGATCATCGCGCTGATCATCGTGGTGTCGATCGCCCCCAGCGCCATCCACGTCTGGCGGGAGAGCGGCAGCGACATCACCGCGTGGGCGCGCCAGCGGCTGGCCGGGCGGCCCGCGAGCAAGGCCGAAGACTAACTGAGGCTGTCAGCTGTCAGCTAGCAAGCTCGTGGAGGCAGCGGCGCGGCCCTCGTTCGCAACCCCGGAGCGGAAAACAGCGTCCTATTGGCACGTCTGGCACACTTCTACCTGCGAAGCCAGGCGCTCGTTTCGGCGACAAGGACGCCTTGCTATGAACAACACGATCAAGACCACCGTTCTCCTCGCGGCCCTCACCGCCCTCCTCATCGCCATTGGCGGCGCCCTCGGCGGCCGCGGCGGCATGGTCATCGCCTTCGCCCTGGCGATCGTCACCAACATGGGGGCCTACTGGTTCTCCGGCGACATCGCCCTGCGCATGGCCGGCGCCCACGAAGTGTCCCCGGAGCAGGCACCCGACCTCCACCGCCTGGTCGACGAGCTAGCCATGTATGCTCGCTTGCCCAAGCCGCGCGTCGCCCTGATCGATTCGCCGGCGCCCAACGCCTTCGCCACCGGCCGCGACCAGAACCACGCGGTGGTCGCCGTAACCACGGGCATCGCCAGCCTGCTCACGCGCGACGAGCTGGCCGGTGTTCTCGCGCACGAGCTCGGACACGTCCGCAACAAGGACATCCTCATCGCCAGCATCGCCGCGACCGTCGCCGGCGCGATCACCATGCTGGCCCACATGGCCCAGTGGGCCATGATCTTCGGCGGCGGCGGTTACGGCCGCTCGGATGACGACGACCGCGTCGGCGGCCTGGAAGCGTTGGCGATGATCATCCTCGCCCCCATCGCGGCCACGCTCATTCAACTGGCCATCTCGCGCAGCCGTGAGTACGCCGCCGACGCCACCGGCGCCGCCATTGTCGGTAACCCAGATGTCCTGGCGAGCGCGCTCCAGAAGCTCGAGTGGGCCTCGGGGCGCCAACCGCTGCCCGTCGACCCGGCCACGGCGCACCTGTTCATCGTCAACCCGCTCAAGGGTGGGAGTGTGAACGTGGCTGGCCTGTTCAGCACCCACCCACCTATAGAGGAGCGCATTCGCCGGCTGCACACCATGCAGCTGAGGGCTGTTGCCTAGACTTTAAACTTGGGCTTCGTCGTCGTCGTCCTCCTCATCCTGGCAAACGGTTTCTTCGTCACCACGGAGTTCGCCCTCGTCTCGTCCCGCGGCATGCGGATCGACCAGCTGGCGGCGTCGGGCAACCGCGCCGCCCGCCTGGTCCAGCGCGCCAAGGCGAACCCGACGCCGTTCATCTCCACCACCCAGCTCGGCGTCACCCTCGCCAGCCTGCTGCTCGGCTGGCTTGGCGAGCAGGCCTTCGCCGAAGCGCTCACGCCGCCCCTGGTGGCTCTGTTCGGCTACGCCCACCAGGCCGTCGGGGACATCGTCCCGGATGCCCAGGACTCGGCCTTGATCACCGCCCACGGCATCGCGACAGTGCTGGCCCTGCTGGCCATCACCTTCTTCCACATCACCCTTGGCGAGCAGGTGCCCAAGATGCTCGCGCTCCAGCGCGGCGAGAGCATCATCCTGCTGAACGTCCAGCCGCTGGTCGTGCTCGGCTTCATTTTCCGGCCTTTCATCTGGCTGTTGTCAGCGTTCACAACTGTCGTCATGCGGCTGGTTGGGCTGGAGTACCGCGGTGAGCAGAATGCCGTCCATTCGCCAGAGGAGCTGCAGCTCCTGGTAGGGCGGTCGGCGCGGGCCGGGCTCATGACGGCGCCCGAGCGCGAGCTCGTGGAGCGCGCTTTCGCGTTCAGCGACCTGACCGCCGCCGAGGTCATGGTGCCGCGCACCGAGGTGGTCGGTTTGTCGGTCGACGCGACCGGGCAGGAGGCCATCCGTCTGGCCCTGCGCTACCGGCACAGCCGGTTCCCGGTGTACGAGGGGACGATCGACAACGTCGTCGGCGTGCTCTCCACCAAGGACCTGCTCAGCGTCGCCTCGCGGCGCGGTCTGCGCACGCCGACCGCGCCGGACCTCAGCCTGCGCCGGCTCATCCGCCCGCCGGTCCTGGTTCCGGAGGGGGCCGAGGTCTCGGAGGTGCTGGCCCGCATGAAGGCCGCCCGCCAGCCGATAGCCGTGGTGCTGGACGAGTACGGCGGCACGGCCGGCATCGTCACCCTGAAGGACCTGGTAGCCCGCCTCGTGGGCGAGATGGGGGACGAGTACGCGCCGGCGGGCCACGAGCTGCGCACCCTGCCCGACGGCTCCATCCTGGTGGACGGGCTCGCCCTGGTGACCGACGTCAATGCCGAGTTGAACACCCACTTCGACGCCAGCGAGGTGGATACGATGGGCGGCCTGGTGTTCTCTCGGCTCGGGCGACGCCCACGGGTGGGGGACGAGGTCGCGATCGACGGGGCGTACCGCGCCCGGGTGGAGCGGCTGGACGGCCTGCGTATCGCGCGGATCCGGCTGCTGCCGGCGGCGCCGGGGAGCGCGACCATCGCCGCGCGCGAGCCGGCCGCCGAAACCCCCGCCCAGACGGCTCGCGAGCAGTAGCCCAGACCCGCTCGGGTGTACCCTGGGGTAGTCAGGAGGAGCCATGCAATCTGTCAACCCCGCAACCGAAGAGGTGCTCGAGAATTTCGAGGAGCTCTCCCCCCAGCAGGTCGACGCCGCCCTGCAGCGGACCCACGACGCGTTCCTCGCGTGGCGGACCACCGGCTTCGGCGAGCGCTCCTCCCGCGTTCAGGCAGTTGGTCGGGTGCTGCGCCAGCAGAAGGCGCGCTGGGCCCGCCTCATCACCGAGGAGATGGGCAAGCCCATCGTCGAGGCGGAGGCCGAGGTCGAGAAGTGCGCCTGGAACTGCGACTTCTACGCCGAGCACGCCGCCGCTTTTCTCAGCGACGAGCACGTGGCCACCAACGCGCAGGAGAGCTTCGTCGCCTTCCAGCCGCTGGGCGTGGTGCTGGCCATCATGCCGTGGAACTTCCCGTTCTGGCAGGTCGTCCGCTTCGCGGCTCCGGCGTTCATGGCCGGCAACGGCGCCGTCCTGAAGCACGCGTCCAACGTGCCGCGCTGCGCCCTGGCGCTCCAGGAGGTGTTCGAGCAGGCCGGGCTGCCGAGGGGCCTGTTCCACACGCTGCTCATCCCTGGCTCAGGGGTCGAGGCGGTGATCGCGGACCCCCGCGTCGCGGCCGTCACGCTGACCGGGTCCAGCGAAGTGGGCGAGCAGGTGGCCAGCGCCGCCGGCCGCCACCTGAAGAAGCAAGTCCTGGAGCTGGGTGGCTCGGACCCGTTCATCGTCCTGGCCGGCGCCGACCTGGACGCGGCTGCCAAGACCGCTGCCCGGGCCCGCAACCAGAACAGCGGCCAGAGCTGCATCGCGGCGAAGCGGTTCATCGTGGAAGCGGCCGTGGCCGAGGAGTTCACCGACAAGTTCACGGCGGCCGTGAAGGCGCTCCACGTCGGCGACCCGACGCAGCGGGACACCAACGTCGGCCCCATGGCCCGCGGCGACCTGCGTGACACGCTGCAGCGCCAGGTCGACGCCTCCGTCTCGCAGGGCGCCCGGGCAGTGCTCGGCGGCGGCCCGCTCGATGGCAAGGGCTACTTCTACGCGCCCACGGTGCTCGAAGGCGTCTCGCCCCAGATGCCGGCGTTCCGTGAGGAGCTGTTCGGCCCGGTCGCGGCCGTCCTGCCGGCCCGCGACGCCGACCACGCCATCAGCCTGGCCAACGACACCGAGTACGGCCTGGGCGCCAACCTCTGGAGCCGCGACACCGAGCGGGCGAAGGCGCTGGCGCGACGGATCGAGGCCGGCAGCGTCTTCATCAACGGGATGGTGGCCTCGGATCCACGGCTGCCCTTCGGCGGCGTCAAGCGCAGCGGCTACGGCCGCGAGCTCGGCGCGTTCGGCATCCGTGAATTTACAAACATCCAGACTATCTGGGTTGGGCCAGCCAAGGAGGCGGCTCCGGTGCAGACGCAGAGCGAATGACGCCTGTCGGCGCCCTGGCCGACCAGTACTGGCAAGGGGTCATGCGCCGCAACCCGACGCTGGCCACCTTCTTTGGCGACTTCCAGTACAACGACCGGCTGCCAGACGTCGGGCCGGCCGGCCGGGCCGCGGAGCAGGCTGCCCTGGAGGAGCTGCTCAGGGGGCTGGACGCGGTAGCCGGCTCGCCAGCCCCGCCCGACGGGGAGGACGCCATCACGGCGGACATGCTGCGCCAGGCGGCGACCGCCGGCCTGGCCGCGGTGCGCCTGCGGCTCGACGAGATGGCGGTCGACCAGATGGAAGGGCCACAGGTGTGGCTGCCCGAACTGCTCAACTGGCATCCCACCGACACGCCGCGGCACGTCGACGAGCTGATCGCCCGCTACCGCGGTTTTTCCGCCTACATGGACGCATACCTACAGAACCTTGCGGACGGGGTGCGGGACGGTCGGACGGCGCCGCGCGCCGCCGTGGAGCGGGTGGTGGCGCAGCTGCGGGCGCTGCTCGCCGCCCCCGCCCCGGAGTCTCCCCTGGCGGCGCTAGCCGGGACGCTGGCGCCGGGTCCGGCCGCCGAGCTGGTGCGGGCCGTCGCCGACGTCGTCTACCCGGCCTACCAGCGCATGCTGGACTATCTGGCCGACGAGTACCTGGAGCGGCACGCCCGGGAGCAGCCAGGGGTGTGGTCGGTGACGGACGGGGGGGAGATCTACGCGGTGCTGGCGCGCCAGCACACCACCACGGAGCTCACCCCGGCCGAGCTGCACGCGATCGGGCGGGACGACCTGGCCGGGATCCACGCCGAGATGCGCGCCATCATGGGTCGGCTGGGCGCGTCGTCGGAGAGCATCCGCGGCTTCACCGAGCGCCTCACGCACGCCTCGGAGAACCTGCCGTCGACCCGGGCGGAGATCGTGCAGACCGCCGAGCGGCTGCTGGCTGAGGCGCAGGCGGCGCTGCCCCGGGCGTTCGGCCACCTGCCGCGCACACCGGTGGTGGTCAAGGCGATCGAGGAGTACCGCGAGCGCGACATGGTGGCCGCCTTCTACAACCAGCCGGCCGCCGACAACTCGCGCCCCGGCACCTTTTACGTCAACACCTTCGAGCCGGCGTCCCGGCCGAGGCACACCCTGCCGGCCCTTGTCTTCCACGAGAGCGTCCCCGGCCACCACCTCCAGATAGCTGTCGCCCAGGAGACGGCCGGCCTGCCGGCGTTCCGCCGTATGAGCGCCGGCTTCATGGCCAACGCCTTCGTCGAGGGCTGGGCGCTGTACACCGAGCGCCTGTCCGACGAGCTCGGGCTCTACCCGGACGACCTGGCGCGGTTCGGCATGCTGGGCTACCAGGCCTGGCGCGCCTGCCGCCTGGTCGTCGATACCGGCCTGCACGCGCTCCGCTGGAGTCGGGACCAGGCGATCCAGTTCTTCTTCGAGAACGTTGGACTGACCGAGCGCGAGACGGTGAACGAGGTGGACCGCTACATCATCTGGCCGGGCCAGGCCCTGGCGTACAAGGTTGGCCAGCGTGAGATCGAGCGGCTGCGCCAGGAGGCCGCAGCGCGCCAGGGCGCGCGGTTCGACCTGCGCGCCTTCCACGACGAGGTCCTGCGCCACGCCGCGGTGCCGCTGTCGACCCTGGAGCGCATCGTCGAGACTGCCTTCCCGTCTGAGGCGCTTGGGCGCTGAGGCGCTGGGGTTCCTGGGCGACCGCGCTCAGGTAAACTTCTCTGGTGCACCTTGTTCTCGGTGAGCCGCCGGTTGGCCTGCGCCGGCCTGTCCTGCTGGCCGGGTTCGGCGGCTGGGGGGACGCCGGCAGCGCCGCCAGCATCGCGTTGCGCCACCTGCTCGGCGACCACGCGCCCACCGCCACCGCGATGGTCGACCCGTCCGCGTGCTACGACTTCACAGTCGCCCGCCCGCTGAGCACCAGGAGCAACGACCGCCGGCGCTGGGTCCTGGAGTACCCGAAGGCCGCCTTCTACCCGGTGCGCCTGCCAGACGCCGAACAGGACCTGCTCGTGCTGCTCGGGCCTGAGCCGCACTTCCGCTGGCCCGAGCTCGCGCCCGCCATCATGGCCTACGCCCGCGGCGCCGGCGTCGAGGCCATGCTCACCCTGGGCGCCTACGTCGGCCCTGTCTCGCACCGCACGGCGACAGTCGTCCGCCGCACGCTGGACCCGACGTTGGGACGGCGCCTGGCGGCGCTCGACCTCGCGGACACCGAGTACGAGGGGCCGACCGCTTTCGTCACGGCGCTGCTCCACGCGGCCGGCGGCGCCAGCGTCCCGGCCGCGAGCCTGTGGGTGGCCACGCCGCCGTACCTCCAGGCCGGCAACCCCGTCGCGGCGCTCGCCCTGCTCGAGGCGGCCTGCCGCGTCACCAAGCTGCCGCTCCAGACCGGGCGGTTGAAAGAGGTGGCCGAGACGTTCCTGCACGACGTCGAGGCGGCGCTCGAAGAGCATCCTGAGCTCGCCGAACAGCTCAAGGAGATGCTGGAAGCCGAGGCCCAGGGCGTCGACGAGGACGAGGATGAGCTGTCCGGGCCACCACGCGCCCGCTTCCGGGGCCCAGACCCGGACCGCCCGCCCCCTGATGCCCCGCCCGGCCTGCCCACGGGCGCCGCCCTGGTCGAAGCCGTGGAGCGCTACCTCCGCCAGGCCCGCGGCGACGACGACCCGCCGCCCAACGCGCCGCATTCGTAGCCTTCACCGAGCCGCGCCCGGTGGCTGAGGAGGCTGGAGCGCCATTACCCCTGGCCGTCGTCGGGGTCGTCGTCTTCCTGGTGACAGCTGACGCGCGCGTCGTCACCCCACTGCTCCCCTTGATCGCGCGCGACTTCCACGTCGACGTTGGCGCCGCCGGCTGGCTGGTGACGGCCTACGCCATCCCGTACGGCGTCTGCCAGATAGCGTACGGGCCGCTTGGCGACCGCCTTGGCAAGCTGCGGGTGATGAACGCCGCCGTGGCGGTGTTCGCCGTCGGCACCATGGCGTGCGCTTTCGCACCAACCCTGCTCATGCTCGACGCCATGCGGCTGATCACCGGCGCGGCGGCCGCGGCCGCCATCCCCATGACGTTCGCCTACATTGGCGATACGCTCCCCTATCGGCAGCGCCAGGCGGCGATCGGACAGGTTCTCACGGCCGTGACGCTGGGCATCGTCCTGTCCGCGAGCCTGGGCGGCATCTTTGCCGACTTCCTCAGCTGGCGCGCCATCTTCGTCCTGTTTGGCACGGCCTCGGTCGTGGCCGGCGTGGCCCTGTGGCGCGCCGTCGGCGGGCTGCCGGCCACGCCCGCGGCCAGCTCTACCCGCACCCGCACCCGCACCCGGCCACCAGCCTCGTGGGCGAGGTCGCTCGGCGCGTACCTGCGTCTGCTGGAGCGGCCCGGGCCGCGGCTGGTCATCGGTGCCGCCTTCCTGGAGGGAGCGCTCTTCTATGGCGTGTTCACCTTCATGGGCGCGTTCCTGAAGGACCGCTACGACCTGCCCTACGTGGCCGTCGGCTTCATCCTGGGCGGGTACGGGCTCGGCGGCCTCATCTACACGCGCATCATCCTGCTCCTGCTGCGCCGGCTCGGCGAGCACGGCATGATCGTCGTCGGCGGCTGCGGCACGTGCGCCATCTTTCTCGGCCTCGCGTTGATCCCGAGCTGGCTCCTGGCCATCCCGCTGACCCTGCTTCTCGGGATCAGCTTCTACATGGTCCACAATACGCTGCAGACCCGGTCGACGGAGCTGGCGCCAGACGCGCGCGGCACGTCGGTAGCGCTGTTCGCGTTCGCCCTGTTCATGGGCCAGGGACTGGGCGCGCTGGCGATGGGCATCATGGTGGACCACACCGGGTACGTGCCCGTGTTCGCCACGGCGGGCGTCGGGACCTGCCTGCTGGCCATCGGCTTCGTCCTGGCGGACCGTTCATCCCGCGTCCGCTCCGAGGCGCACGCGGCCATCTCTACCCCGACCGCAGAGAGCCCAGGCTAGCCAGGGCTAGCCGTCGTCCGTTCAGGTGTTCAAGCTCAAGCTCAAGCTCAAGCTCAAGTTCAAGTTCAAGCAGTCGCAGCGGCCGGCGTGGGGGCCAGGGCGTCGTACCGTTCGGCAGCCAGCTGGACCGTGAGGACCACGTCCTGCTCGAGGATGAAGCCGTCATGGGCGAGCCGCTCCGTGGCGGCCCGGGCCTGGGCCAGGTAGGCGTCGCGGTCGCGGTAGCGCTCGGCGATGGCCGGCCGCGGGTCGCCGCGCTGCTCCTGCTCGCGCGCGGTCTGGGCGAACGGCAGGGTCGTGCCCATCATGTCGAGAAGCTGGCCGGCGCCGCCCGTGGCGGGATGGCGCGCCACCCAGCCCGTGTGGGTGGCCGCCGGCACGCTCACGTCAGGCACCCGGATGCCGGCAACCTCGTTGCCATCGGCATCCACGGCGGAGACGTAGCTGGTGTACGGCGCGCCGCCATCGGGCCGCCGCAGGCGGGGCAGCTGCCCGACGTCGAGCAGCTCCAGCCCGGGCAGCGCGCGGAGCTCGTCCAGGACAGCCTCGCGCGTGGCGGCGGCGCCGTCCGCCAGGCGCGGGAACGCGCTGCGTGGCGGCTCGGCGCCCTCGGCAACCCAGCGGTCGAGATGCACCAGGAGCGCGCGCTCGACCGGGGTCCCGTCCACCATGGTGAAGCGGTTGGCGCCCCGCGCCCCGATCGGGGTGGTATCCGTCGCCGCCACCAGCCCCGGCCCGTGCTGGTGGCCGGCGATCAGGTAGATCCGCTCCTCGGGCGGCGGCTCCACGTCGCGCGTGCCGGTCGGGTCGGTATGGATCAGCGAGCACTCGCTGCGCCAGTATTCGGACGAGGTGTTGGTGGTAAAGATGCGGGGGACGCCGCCGAGCTGCCGCTGGCGCCGCAGCAGCCCGTCGATCTGGCCGGTGAGCGGGTCGGTGAGCTCGTCAGACGCGAACGGGAACAGCCCGCCGGAGCCCCGCGGGTTCGTCTCGGACGGCTGGCCGTAGCGCTGGTTGAACTCGCCGCGCCGCGCGCCGGCCACGTGCGGGATGAGGCCATCGAAGACCTGCCGCCCGGCCTCGTCCTGGTTCAGCCCGGCGTACAGGAAGTAGCGCAGGAACCGCCCGCACTGCGAGCGGCCGTGGCCGTAGGTGAAGTCCAGGCGGCCGGCGGCAGGGTTGTCGCCGGCGTCGTGGCGCAGCCACGCGACGCAGTCGCGCGTCGCCAGCAAGCCAGTGCCGACCACCGGGCAGGTGCGCGTGGTGTAGACCAGCTCGTACCAGCGGCCGGGGAGAAAACCACCTGCCAGCCACACTGACGAGTCGTCGGGAACGGGCCGGCCAGCCTCGTCGCGGGCGAAGCGCCACCGTTCCCGAGGGATGGGTGTACGCGGGCCCTCCGGCGTATCGCGCACAGTGAGCTGGGCCGTCGGCTCGTCCAGGTCGGCCGCCGGGTACGGCGTGTGCGCCAGCGCCTGGCGACCAGGCTCTGCGTGGAGCGGCCAGTGCGCCAGCCTCTGGTGGGCGTGGGCGTAGTTCGGCTGGAAGGCGACGGTGACCCGGCCGCGGAGGGGGGCGCCGTCCGGGCCGAGCGCCTGCGGCGTCTCGATGCCCATGAGCCCGGGCTGGTGCTCGACGTCCCACTGCCAGCCGCACATCGCCACGGTCCAGCCGCGCTTCATGAGGAACCCGTCGCCCACGTCTATCTCGTCGGTAGGCGGCAGGGTCGCCGGCCGGGCCGGCACGTGGTTGTACGGCACGCCGACCCGTTGGCCGCGGTTGACCACGTAGTAGAGCAGGCGTCGGTTGGCCCGCACGGGGTCGGCCGGCTGGAGCAGGACGAAATCGGCAGCGAAGCGGACGCGGCCCTCGGCGTCGCGAGGCGCCCTGTCGAGATCGGCGATCCCGGCGTTGGCCGGGTGGGCGGGGTCGACGGCGAAGCGCAGAATGCCGTCCAGGCGCTCGTAGTCGTACGGGAACGGCGTGCGGCGGGCGATGTCGACGTGCAACACTGACATGGCGGCTTCTTTCTCAGGCGGGAGCGTTGGCGGCGAGCAGTTCTGGGCGCCAGCGGACGGTGGCGTGCCTTCTGCGTATGCGTATGCGTAGTCGTGTCAAGGGTACTCGCCGCGTGGCGACGCGGGTCCGGGCGCCCCCGTGGCCGACAACATGCCAGCAGCATTGCAGAAGCATACGGCTTGCACTAAACTAGCACGATCGCGGGTCCCCGCCCAGCCCAGTCCACGCGAGGTCGTGTTGGCATTCCCAGACACTCTCCGCCGCCTGCGCCTGGCGAGCTTCATTACCCAGGCCGAGCTGGCGCGCCGCTCGGGCGTTCACGCTCTCACCATCACACGCCTCGAAAATGGCCGCACCGCACCGTCCACACGGACCGTCCGGGCGCTGGCCGCCGCCCTCGGCATCGCCCCCGGCGAGCTCGCCAGCCCCGAGGAGGTCGCCGAAGCGGACCGCCGGCAGCGCCGCCTCGAAGCCTGACCGCGATGCTCGGATGCTTGGCCGCCTTCGGGGCGAGCGGCTGGAGCGGGTCGTATGAAATTTTCCTCATTGACGGCGGCCTCGTGGGCTGCCATGGTAACTGTGCCATCATGATCACCCAGGACGTGCGGAGCGTCGCGGCAGACGCGGAGCGGGCGCCAACCAACGGCGATCCCCCGCTACCGCGGCGCGGCCTGTTCGACCGCGACTGGCAGAAGGCGCTCGTGGTGCAGCTGGCCATCCTGGCCGGGCTGGCCCTGCTCTGGGTGCTGTGGCAGGTCATCAGCCCCCTGCTGCACAC
>JAABUQ010000901.1_pt1 | contig 67630 bp, 59 predicted proteins | sample 5560001 | NCBI WGS metagenome assembly JAABUQ01 (sample SAMN10711888, study PRJNA513371) | rock metagenome | isolation source: Antarctica rocks | place: Antarctica: Victoria Land, Finger Mt nord | collected 2015-12-18
TGACACCTCCCACTGGCACGCCTAGACTGCCTGAACACGTGAACAAAGGCACGCGTGGGCCGTATTCAGACACCTGATGTCTGCCGCGTCCCGTATTGATGAGTGGCGGCGGGTCGGCGTCTAGAGCAAGCCAGCCTCTCGGCCAAACGGACTGCGAGCGCATCTACCGAGGGTCACGGACGTTGATGTCACGCAGCACTCTCAGTGCCGAGACGAGCCGTGAACATTGTGGCCCACGCCGCTAGTCGACAATCGGAGTCCGTTGCCACAGCGACGGACTCACCGGGCGGGAGGAGCGTTCAGAATGCGCATTAGCGAGGTCAAGCCGCTGGTCTGTCACCTCAAGGGCCGGAACTTCACGTTTGTCAAGGTGACCACCAGCGACGGCATCATCGGGTACGGGGAGTCGACTAATGCGCCGGAGGCGACGGCCGGCGCCATCACCGGGCTCGCACCTTTCCTGGTCGGCCGAGACCCGAGTCAGATCGAGCGCCTGTGGCAGGAGATGTATCAGATGTACCACAACGTCAAGGGCGGCTCGATCTTCACCAGCGCGATGAGCGGCATCGAGCAAGCGCTGTGGGACATCAAGGGGAAGCTCCTCAATGTTCCCGTCTACGAGCTCCTCGGGGGCCGCTGCTGGGACCGCGTGCGCGCGTACTGGGGAGACTGGCCTCAGGGCGCACGGGCGCCGGAGGAGTTCGCTGAGCGCGCGCTGGCTGCTATCGAGCAGGGCTGGCGCGTGCTGAAGTGGGACCCCTTCGGCTCCGCCGGGCTGTTTGCCACCGATGAGGAGATCCGTCTGGCTGTCAAGCGTGTTGAGGCGGTGCGCCGCGCTGTCGGCGACGACGTGGAGCTGGCGGTTGAAGCCCACGGGCGCCTCAGTCCGACCAACGCCATCAAGGCAGCAGAGGCCATCAAGGAGTACCGTCCCTACTGGTTTGAAGAACCCGTTCCACCCGAGAACGTGGACGCGATGGTCATTGTCGCGCGCGCCACCAGTGTGCCAATCGCGACTGGTGAACGGCTGTATACCCGGTGGGGTTTTCGCGAACTCCTGGAGAAGCAGGCCGCGGCGATCATTCAACCGGACCTGTGCCACGCGGGTGGCATCCTCGAGTGCAAGAAGATTGCGGCTATGGCCCACACCTACTACGTGGCGGTGGCGCCGCACAGTCCGTTCGGCCCGCTGTCCCTGGCCGCGGCCGTCCAGCTGGACGTCTGCACGCCCAACTTCCTCATCCAGGAAATCGGCAGCGGTCGTCTCGCGGTGGTGAAGGAGCCGCTCGAGATAAAAGACGGGTACATCACGGTGCCGACCCGCCCTGGTCTCGGCATCGAGCTCGATGAGGAGTGTATCGCCAGGCACCCCTACCAGTGGGCTCCAGGTGATGGCCACGCTATCTTCGCGCGGGACGCGGCGCTGGTTCCCGGCAGCTCTGTCGCGACGTTACGGCCATTCGGATTGTAAAGCTGGATCCCCGACGGAGTGCTGGTGGGCCGCCCAGGTCATGCCGGCAAGGTTTACCTTGCGACGGCTTGAGTGACCCACGGTCACGAAGAGCCGGTCGTTGACCTGAGCGGGTCACGACGGCCGGGCGGAAGCCGTCCCAGGCAAGCGCCCGCAGCCCCACGTTCGGAGATGGCTTCTCCCTCAGCGGTCAGCGCGCAGTCGGTCGACCGCGCCCGGATCGAGCTCGAGACCAAGTCCGGGACCGCTCGGCAGCTCGAGATAGCCGTCCACCAGGCGCGGGGGCTCGCGGACCAACTCACGGCGCAGCGGCGAGTCGTACGCCGGGTAGCACAGCCACTGCTCTTGCGGCATGGCTGCCAGCGCGTGGGCGGCAGCGACCATCTCGAGGTCGTGCCCGCCGCCGCAGTTAACATGCGGCATGCACCCGACACGGCGGCCCTCAGCCATCGCCGCCACCTTGCGCAGAGGGGTCAGGCCGCCGGCGTGGCAGACATCCGGCTGGACGATGTCGACGGCTTCGGCCTGCAGTAGGCCATCGAACTGCTCGGGGCCAAAGAACTCCTGACCGCCGGCGATCGGCACGCGCACGTGGTGCGAGACGCGACGTAGCTCGCGGATGTATTGGAGCCGCTCATCGGTCCCAGCCGGCTCTTCGAGCCACGCCAGACCCAGCTCGTTCACGGTCGGCGCCAGTCGGACCGTCATGGGAAAGTCGTACGTCTTGTCGGTGTCGGCGCCGATGGTGTAGTCCTCGCCAAGCACCTTGCGGGCGCCGGTCAGGATGGCGATGTCCTTACTCTGGTCTCGCGGATTGTTGCCCGCCCACCCGACCGGGCCGAGGCCAATGCGCAGCTTGACCGCGCGGAAGCCCTGGTCGCGGTAAGCGACGAGCTCGTCGAGAAGCTCGTCGACGTCCGGCCGCATGGACGGAGCCGCGTAGCACGGGAGCCGGGTCCGGTTACCCCCGAATAGGCGGTAGAGTGGGAGCCCAGCCACCTTGCCTGCGATGTCCCAGAGCGCGACGTCGATCGCTCCGACCAGGTCGGCCGCCTCCTGTCCCCGAACCCGCGCCGCCATCCGGCTCCACGTCGCCTCGATCGCACCCGGGTCGGACCCGATCACGAGCGGCCCGATCAGGTCGCTCAAGATCGCCCGCTGAATGCCCACCCCCACAGGCGCGGCGCTGAGGCCGGTTATCCCTTCGTCGGTGTGCACCAGGACCAGAGTCCCTCCGAGCCGTCGCGTCTCGGATCGGCCCCACCGGAGGACGCTGGGTGCCGGGCAGCTGACCGGGATCAACTCTAGAGCGGTGACCTTCATGCTTTCAGGTCTCCCTTTCCGTCAGTCATCACATCGATGCGCGTTCGCCGAGCTGCGCCGTGCCCGGTCCTCTGCTCACCCCTTCAGGGACCCGCTCAGGGTGCCCTGGACGAGATAGCGCTGGGCGAAGACCACGAACACGAATGCGGGAATCAGCGTCAGTGCACTCGCCGCAAAGAGTGGACCCCAGTCCGTCTGGTACTCCTGGACGAAGGAAAAAATCCCTATCGGAATCGTCTCCGTGCTCGGATTGCGCAAAAACACGGACGCGATGAGGAACTCGTTCCACGACAGCAAGAACGAGTAGATACCGATCGCTGCCAGACCGGGCCCGGACAACGGCAGCACGATCTGGCCGAAGGCCCGCACGGGTGAGCAGCCGTCGACCCAGGCAGCTTCTTCGAGATCCCGGGGGATGCTGTCGAAGAAGCCCTTCGCCATCCAGATGCCGTACGGCAGGGCGGCCCCGACGTACAGCGGGATGACAGAGTAGACCGTGTTGATCAGGTTGAGCGAGGCGAACAGAATGAACAGTGGCACAAGGGCGAGCAGGTGCGGGAACATCTGCAGGATGAGCGTCGCTCGCGCGTAGACGGCGGTCAGCCGTGAGCGCGATCTTGACAGGCTGTACCCGGCGAGAGCTGCCACCGCGGTGGTCACTACCGTGACGCTGAGGGCCACGACGATGCTCGTCGTCACCAGCGACGCGTAGTTGATGTGGACGCTGAGCAACGCGTAGTTGTTCAACGTCCACTGGACAGGCAGCAGATCGTTGGAGGCGAGGAATTCCTGCGTCGACTTGAATGAGTTGATGATCACCGCGATCACCGGAATGTTGGCGACCAGGGCAAGGCCGGCCACGATGGTCGCGCGAAGACGCCGTCGCGGTCCCTGGTTACGTGAATTCACGTGGTCGCGTCCGCAGTAGGATCAGGCCCAGAACTGCCAGGACGACGAGGGCCACGATAGCAACGGCGGTTCCCTGACCGACGCTCTGCCTGACGAAAGTGTCCTGGTAGGACAGAACCATCAGACTCGTGGTGGCGCTGCCCGGACCACCCTGGGTCATAAGAAACGGCGTCTCGAAGTCCTGGACGGCGAAGACGGCCATCATCACCCACATCACGACCGACAGAGGCGCGATATGCGGCCAGGCGATATAACGGAACCAGCTGACGCCGCCGGCCCCGTCCACCGCCGCGGCCTCGCCCAGCTCAGGAGCGATCGTCTGCAGGGCCGCCAGACAGGAGATCATCATGAACGGGATCGATCGCCAGACCTTCACCAGGACCACCGTAAAAACGGCCCACGATGCCGACGAGAAGAACGGAACCTGCGGCAGGCTGTGGGCGACCAGGAACCCGTCGATTGGCCCGCTCTGCTGGTTGAACAACCAGCGGAAGCCCTGGGCCGCCACAACGCTCGGGATGATCCACGGCAGGAGCAAGGCGCCGCGCAGCGAGCCGCTGGCGGGCAGTTGGGCGTCGAGCAAGAGGGCGAGCCCAAGCCCGATGACGTAACTCCCGACGATGGTACCCAGCGCGAAGATGGCGGTGAACAGGAGCGAGTTTCGGAAATCGTCCTGCTGGAAGATCGTCGCATAATTTCTCAGGCCGACAAACCCACCCAGCTGAATCAACGATCCCTGACGGAAGCTGTACACGATTCCTTGCACGAAGGGGTAGAGCAGCGTGACTCCGAAGACGATCAGCGACGGTGCCAGGAACACGTAGTTGACCCGCTCGGCCCGCGCCAGAACGCCGCGTCGGGAACGCTGACCGGGCGTCCGCCACCGCAGGCGGGCGCCCGAACTGGTCAGTCCCATGCGCCGCCATGCCGAGTCGAACCGGTACAGGCCGCGGCCGTCACCTCAGCATGCCGTGGTCGTCGTCCGTCCAGTCAGGCAGCTACGCCTGCATGATGTTCTGAATGGCCGCCTGTGCTGTCTGCAGCGCTTGCGTAGGATCTTCGCCCTGGAGGATCGCGTTGAGGAGGTTCGGCAACACCGTGCTACTCTCGAGCGTGGCGAGCTGAGGGAAGAGCTCGGTGTCGTGGGTGGCCATTGTCTTGCCGGCTGGGATCCACTCCTGGACTATCTTGCGAGCGACGTCGTTCGCGAAATAGGGGTTCGTCGCGTCGGACTTGCGCGTGGGAGCCTGCCGTGCGAGACCCTGCCAGAAGAGCGGCCCGTTGTTGAGCACGAGCCACTCCAGCCATGCCTTGCCGCCGGCCGGGTTGGGAGCTTTGCCGAAGACGAGACCGTTGTTGACCCAGTAGAGCGTGCCCTTGTCTCCGTGTGGCCCGGCGTAGGGCGACAGCAGCTGCACATTCGCGCCGAGCTGCGAGAGCTGAGCCGGGAAGCCGGGATGGTAGTACATAATGGCGGCCTGATCCGTCGCAAACATGCGTGTGATATCGTCGTCGGAAAGGCCAGCGGTTGATGGACTAATGTACTTCTTCTTGACCAGGTCGGACAGGAAAGTCAGCGTTTCCACGTTACGCGGGTTAGCTGCGTTGACGTTGCCCTTCTCATCGTAGAGACCACCCCCGTTGTTGAAGATGAGGCACATCATCTGCTGCCATCCGGTCTGCCCGGAGCCCTGTGCGAACAGGTAGACCCCTTGCTTCTGGAGGGCGGCACCGACACTCATCAGATCGTCCCAGGTCTTCGGCTCTGCTATCCCGTACTTGGCAAAGATGTCCTTCCGGTAGTACGGCATGAGGATGTCGTAGCCGGTCGGCAGACCGACGTAGTGGCCCTGATACTTGAGCACGTCCAGGACGCCAGGGTCGAAGTCAGCCGCCTTGTTGCTCGACTGCAAGTGACCGACCACGTCGTCGAGACTGGCCGCATGTCCCTGCGAGTAGAACTGCCACGGGAGGTAGGCGCTGGCGGCGATGGCATCCGGTTGGGTGTTGGAGGCGATTGCCGTGGTGACCTGCTCGATGACCGAGCTGTTGCTGCTCACCGTGACAGGCTTGACAGTGACGGCATAGTCGCTCTGCGACTTGTTGAACTGATCGGCCAGCTGTTGGTACGTCGCGGCGTAGGCGTCACCGCCCTTGACGGTGAACCAGAAGTTGACCGGCTTGGCGACGCCACCACCCGTCGGCGGCGGACTGCTCGGTGTCGGCGCCTGCGGTCCACCGCACGCGGCCAGAAGCCCTGGTGCCAGCAGACCGATGGCAAATCCACCCCCTGCCCTGGTCAAAAGACGGCGACGGCTGAACGGCATCGCTCCCCCCTGGAACATCCTTGTTCACGTGTTCAGGCAGTCTAAGAAGGTACTGAAAGAGTGTCAAGACGCGACGTGGCCGCCAAACCGGGCCACACGAGGCGGGTCGCCGCAACGGTGCGCACTCCGCGGCGCGAGACACCACTGAGCGACCCGGGAGCACCGCCCAGATCGCGATGCCCTATCCTTGCCGATTCGACCGCCCGCTAGCCGGCACCTGGAGGGCAGCCATGGATGCCCTGGCACGCTGACTGGTGGAGTCGGTGTCGGGGGATCGGGGAAGGTCCCGAACCGGGCCGGTCGAGGCGCGGATGACGAGTGTGCAGGGCAGAACCGTGCTAACACACGCGGGTCTCAGGCCGGCGATCGCGTCGATCAGCCTGCGGGCGGCGAGTTGACCGAGTTCGGCAATCGGCTGGTGCACCGTCGTCAGGGGCGGCCCGGTGTGAGCGGCGTAGGCGACATCGTCGAAGCCGATCACCGAGATATCTTCGGGCACCCGGAGGCCTGCGGCCGTGATCGCACTCAGTGCGCCGATGGCGACGGCGTCACTGAACGCCAGGATGGCGGTGGGACGTGGCGCGCGGCCAAGCAGTGCCTGCGTGGCCGTGTATCCATCTCGCGGACCAAGGCCACTTGCCATGATGAGGTCCTGGTCCGAGGCCACCTTATGCAAGGTCATCGCGTCAAGATGCCCCTGCAGCTTGTCGGGACCTGCGCCGACCTCGGGCGACCCGGTAATGTACCCAATGCGTCGGTGGCCCAGACCGAGCAGGTGGGTGGTAGCTTCCAGGGACCCGCCCTTGGAGTCACCCGCGATGACGTGGACGGCCGGATGGGCGAGGTGGCGCTGCACAGAGATGACCGGTAGCCCGCCTCCGGCCAGCTCAGCGATGCACGCGTCACCCGCGGTTCGATTGGGCGGCCCGACAATGAGTCCAGCGACCCGGTGCTCGACGAACGAGTCCAGCGCCCGCAACTCGCGCTCCGGGCTCAGATCGGTCACGCAGATGTTGACAACGTAGCCCTCGTCGTCGGCCACCTTGCACACGGCCCGTACCAGCTCGGCGACGAACGGGCTCGTGGTATCGGAGGCGAGCAGGCCCAACGTGCGACTGGCACCGCGCACCAGGCCCCGCGCCAGCACATTGGGCGCGTACCCCAGCGCGCGGGCCGCCTCCTGGACGCGCGCGGCCGTGGTCGGAACCACGAGCTGGCTGCTGTTCATGACCCGCGACACCGTCACGTGGGAGACGCCAGCGCGGCGCGCGACATCCTTGATAGTCGCCCCGTTCCGGCGTTTCGGCGCAGAATCTTGCCGGGTGTCGTCGTCCCACGCCATCGGCCGATCATACTGGACGCTCGCGCCACCATCGGACCCGTCACCCGCCACGTGCAGCACGGGATCTGTTCATCACGAAGGGCGCTCTCTCACATGGCGGCGAGGCACCACAGGCGCATGCTGCTTTGCGGCGATCGCCGCTCGTGCCGATCGAGGTCAGCGGACACCACCACGGCCGGTCGCCGTGGTCTGGTGCCCCAGCAGTACAATCGCTCACCGGTCCAGTGGCTACGCGAGATCGAGTCAGGGTCGGCATCATTGGCGCCGGGCGGATTGCCGAGACGCACGTGTGGTACTACCGGCAGATCCCGTGGGTTGATGTCGTGGGCGTCGCTCACCACAGGCCGGGCCACGCCCAATCGTTCATCGAACAGGTGCATTTGCCGCACGCGCGAGCATTCGACGACTACCGCGAGATGCTCGCCGAGAGCGACCTGGATGCCGTCAGCATCTGCACTCCCAACATGGTCCACCGAGACCCCGCGGTCGATGCCTTCCGGGCCGGTAAGCACGTGCTGCTCGAAAAGCCCATGGCCGTCGTACTGGACGACGCCCGAGACATCGTGCGGGCGAGCCGGGCGTCCGGCAAGATCCTGATGGTCAGCCTCCAGACCGCCTTCTCGGCTCAATTCACGGTCGCCCGACAGGTGGTCGAGTCAGGGGCGCTCGGTGATATCTACTACGCCGAGGCAATCGCGTTTCGTCGCTGGGGCACGCCGGGCGGGCCCTTCCTGAAGAAGGCCACAGCCGGGGCTGGCGCCCTGGTAGACACCGGCGTCTACGCGCTGCACACCGCCGTGTCGTTGATGGGCAATCCACGTCCGCTGACGGTCTCCGCCACGATGAACAACCACGTGTCCAGGGCGGCACGCGGGGTGATGCGGCGGGACCGGTTTACGTGGCGGGCCGAGGACGTTGAGGTCGAGGACTTCGCCGCGGCGTTCGTGCGCTTCGACAATGGTGCCGTGATGGTCCTCAAGGCATGCTGGGCGGCTAACGCCGACTCACTCGGGCGGCCCCTTTTGCTCGGGACAAAGGGAGGTATGGCCCTCAACCCTGAGGGCGTCGTCCCGCCTGTGGAGCTGTACTTCAACCAGCAGCTCGGGGGCCTGAATCTCACGGTGGTCCCGCAAGAGCTTCCCGAGGTCGACGCCTGGGCGGCAAAGATGACCGCCTTCGCTGAAGCCGTCCGCGACGACGGTCCCTCGCCCATCGACCCACAAGGCGTTTTCCTCACCAACGTGATCATGGATGGTGTCCTCCGCTCCGCCCAGTCCGGGAGCGAGGTAAAGGTCGATGCGACCTGCTGAATCAAGCCTGCACTCCCTCAATGCGGTTCGCCCAACATGTCGGTCACGTCCTCGGTGCGGATTGCGGTGCGCCCATTCAGGGCAAGGTGCCGAGTGGGTGAAGCGGCAGCAACGGGCGGCCGTGTCGGGCACACCCCGAGTGCCCAGGCGACCCACTTGGAGCGGGGTCGGGTTAGGGCGAGGGGCAGGCGCGCTATTGGGCTGGCGGTAGCCGTCGAAGAGCAGCGCCAGCGCGTCCAGCTGCTCCTCGCCTGCCCGGACAATCTCGATATCTCCGTGACCCCGGTCATGCCGGATGCATCCCAATCCGGCATGCAATCTCCGGCCACGAGCACCGCGCGCAAAGGGATCTCACACTTCGAGGTGGGTGGCTTGCCGCAGGGATGGCGGACTATGGTGGAGCGGTGACCACGCTGACGGTGTTGCACCCGAAAGGTGGGGTAGGGCGCTCCACGACGGTGTACATGCTCGGCGCCGAGCTGGCTTTGCGTGGCCGCCGCGTGGCGCTGATCGACCGCGACCAGGGGCAGCACCTGTCGCGGGTCTTCGACTTCTACCCACCGGCGCTGCCCAACCTGGTGCTCGGCGACGACCGCGCCGCGGAGGTCCGCATCGTGGATACGGCCCCCGAGGTCAATGCGGCCCGCGCGCTGAGCTACCTGCGCGAGGCGGATTGGCTGCTGGTGCCCGTGAAAGGCCCGGAAGCTGGCTCCGTGCTGGCTCTGCCGCTCCTGCTGGCGTGGCTCGGCGAGGCCCACGGCGCTCGCCTGCTGAGCTTCGTGCCGACCATGTACAAAGCACGGCGGGGCGAGTCGCGCCGTTGGCTCGATGAGCTGCATCGTCTGGCGGCCAGAGCCGACGCGCGCGTCTTCCCGCCGATCGGCGATCTCGCCAGCGTGGCGTCGTTCCGTCTGGACGGCCACCCGTATGCGCCGCTGGCAGAGGCGGTCGAGGAGGTCCTGCTTGGCATCGGCGTCTAGGTCACCGATCTCGTTCGACGCGGTCACAGCAGCTGCGCGGGGGCGGCGAGCCATTGAGGACCGGCTCGTCGAGGAGATTCCCCTGGCCGCCATCGACCCGTCGCCGCGGAACCCACGGCGCCACCTGGCCAGGATCGAAGAGCTTGCCGAGAGCATTCGGGAGTACGGCTTGCTGCAGCCGGTCGTTCTCCGCCACCACGGCGCCCGCTACGAGCTCATGGCCGGCCATCGCCGGTTCGAGGCGATCAAGGCGCTCGGCTGGTCGCGGGTCCCGGCTGTCTTGCGCGACGACGTCGACGAGCGCCTACCTGGTGACTCTCACCGAGAATCTCCAGCGCGAGGACTTGACGCCGAAGGAAGAAGCCGAGGCGCTGGAGGTCCTGGTGCGTGAGCGCAGCTGGACCACGCGCCAGGTCGGCGAGGCGATCAAGCGGAGCCCCGTGTACGTCAGCCGACGGTTGCGGGTCTTCGAGGACGATGTGCTCGCGCCGCTTGTCCTGGCTAAAGGCCTACCGGTGAGTACGGCCGAAGAGCTGCTGCGCGAGCCTGACCCGCAGATCCGCAGAGAGCTGGCAGGTCAGGCGGCGCAGGAGGGCTGGACGCAAAGCGAGGCCCGCAGGGCTGTTGGCGCCCGTTGTAACGTTACGTTACAAGCAGACAGCCGATCGTGGAAGAGGATCGCCGCGCAGCTCCGCGAGCTGCAACACGAGATCGCCGCGGTCGATGCTGACGCGCTGACACCGGCTGACCGAAGACCGGTGCGGCAGATGCTCGAAGCGCTACGCCGGCTGGCCTGAGGGCCACAGGTTCGAGGTGACCTCGAGGACATCGTCCCGCGAGCGAAGCAAGTGCACCATCCCTATGGCTCACCGAGGCAGAGCAGTTGCTCACCTTGTCGACGCCAGTGGCAGAGCAGATATGGCCAGATGCGCCCGCTCCACGACCACCTGGCCGTCGCGGAACACCTGGTAAACCCGCCCGAGCGCCGACAGGTCCGCGCTCGGGTCCCCGTCCACCAGCACCAGGTCAGCGCGTTTGCCGGGTGCGATGGTTCCAACCTCGTCGCTCACGCCGATTGCCTGAGCGGCGAGCCCGGTGCACGCGTGAATCGCATCCTGGACGCTGTAGTCCATACCGCGGACGAGAACCTGGATGCCAAGTGCCATGCCGTCGAACGTGGTCGGGGGCCCGGTGGCATCGCTGTGCAGGACCAGCCGCACGCCTGCCTCGCGTAACTGGCGGTGGGTGGCAAGCCGGCGCCGAAGCAACTGGAGGTCGCCGCTCCTCTGGCCAGGCAACAGGCTGCGCAATCCGTCGTGGGCCGTGATACTGCCGACCACACCCTGCTGCGCCATGCGATTGGCCAGGGCAGGGTCGTAGTCCTGGTGGGCACCGGTGATGGAGTAGACGTGCTCCACGGTGTCGACGCCGGCCTCCAGGACATTGCGGAGACCCGGGCTCGACAGCACGTGCGCGGCGACGTGGCGGCCGAGGCGATGCGCCTCATGGACCACGACGCGCAGGTCGTCGGCAGAGTACTGGGCCATCCACGGGTTGCTGCCGGGCGTCATCATGCCACCGGTGGCAACGACCTTGATGAAGTCGACTTCCGACTCGCACAGCCAGCGCACCGCGCGTCGGATCTCGGCGGCGGTGTCGGCCTGCAGCCCCATCCACGAGCAGTGCCCGGCGGTCGTCGTGACCGGCATGCCAGCTACCAGCAGGCGTGGCCCGACGGCGAGGCCGCTGTCCAGCGCTCGGCGCACCGCGACCATGCTGAGGTCGCGCCCGCCGCAGTCGCGAGCCGTGGTGACGCCGCCGAGCAAGGCCAGTTGAGCATTGTGGATGGCGCGCAGGACCAGCGTGTCGGCCGCCTCGCGCTCCAAGCGCGCGACGTTCTCGTGACTGGTGGCGCCGCCACCCATGGTCAGGTGCAGATGCGCGTCGATCAGGCCTGGCAGCATGGTACGATCACCACAGTCAATGATGTCGGCGTGCTCGGGTGCCTGCCAGTCAGGTCCACGTGGTTCGACAACGGCGATATGTGCGCCGGCCAGCGTGACAGCCACGTCGTGGACAGGCGGTGCACCAGTGCCGTCGATCAGTCGACGCGCGAGCAGGACCCGCGGCGACGTGTCAGGCATCAGCCGCTCCGACCAGTGCGATTGCACCCGCGTCAACGACAACACGGCCATCGCGCAGCACGCACCTGACGTTGCGCAGGTATCCCAGGTCGTCCAGGGGATTCCCGTCGAGGACGACGAGGTCGGCGCGTTTGCCGACCTCGAGGGTGCCGATCTCGTGGGCGAGGCCGACCGCCTCAGCAGCCCGCGCGGTGGCCGCCTGAAGAACAGCCATACGCGGTGCATCGAGGCCAGCTTCCATCACGCGCAGGCTCAGGACGAAGGCGTCGCAAGGAGTGAACCGCACCCCCGCGTCGCTGTGGACGACGACCCGCGCGCCCATCTCCAGGAGCTGTCGATGCGGCCGCAATCGCTCATGCAGCTCCTCCAGGCCGTCGCCACCAAGGTCCGGCAACAGCTGACGCAAAATTCCCGAGCCGGTCAGTCCAACCGTGGTGCTTGATTCGGCCAATTGCCTGCCGAGGGCGTCGTCGAAACCGATGCTGCCATCAGGACGACTCCACGTCGCGTGGTCGATGGTGTCGACGCCGGCCTCGAAACAGTCGCGAATGGAGGCCGCGTTCAGCGCGTGAGCTACAAGTCGTTTCCCGAGCCGGTGCGCTTCTTCAGCGGCAGCCGCCAGGACCTGGCGCGGGTACTGAGGCTGCAGCGGGTTGCTGCCGGCTGTCATCTGGCCGCCACTGGCGACGATCTTGATCGCGTCCACGCCGGCCTGGACCAGGCCGCGCACCGCTTTGCGGACGTCGGATTCCGAGTCGGCCCGCAGCCCACAGTAGTGAAGGTGGCCGCCAGTCGTCGTGATCGGCATACCACACGCCAGCACGCGCGGTCCGGTCGCCAGGCCCTCGGCGATCGCATCGCGCAGGCGGAGCGCCACCAGACCACGTGCGCCACAATCGCGGACGGTGGTCACGCCAGCGGCGAGCGCCAGCTGCGCGTTGCGGAGCGCGCGAGCCGGCAGCAGGCCCCGCTGCTCCTCGCGCTCCAGCACGGCCCGCACGCTCGAATGGTCCGGCCCAGCGTCGAAGGCCAGGTGGACGTGGCTGTCGATCAGGCCCGGCAGGAGCGTTGCCGCTCCATAGTCGAGCACACGCGTCCCAATATCTGGCTGGGGAACATAGGCGGCGGGCCCAGCACCCTGGATGCGGCCCGCGGCGTCGACCAGTAGCGCAGCATCCATAACAGGCGCAGCGCCGGTCCCATCGATCAACCGACTGGCGCGGATCAAAGTATGTGTGCTCAAACGAACTCGGCCAGCGCGCTGACAAAGCAGGCAACGTCGGCGGATTCGTTGTAGAAGTGCGGTGACAAGCGGACGCGGCCATCACGACCCCAGACGTAGACGCCACGGGCGGCCAGCTCGGCCACGATGCGGGCACAATCGGGCGTCTCGAAAGCAATGATGCCAGCGCGGGCGCCAGGCTCCTCAGGCGTGAGCGGGTTGATGCCCAACCGCCGCAGCCCGCCGGCGGCCAGGCCGGCGAGGTCCTCGATCCGGGCAAAGACCTCGGTCAGACCAACCTCCTCCACGAACGCGAGGGAGTCGGCCAGCACATACAGAGCCGTGTACGCGGGGCTGCCCTCCTCGAAGCGGCGGGCATCCGGCCACAGCTGGTAGCGCTCCAGGCGATCCGGTGCGAACAGGTCACGCACCGATCGCCACCCAACGTAGCTCGGCTCCAGGTGCCCGGCGGTCTGGCTTCTGACGACCAGGAACCCGGCGCCGTGGGCGCCCAGCAGCCACTTGAAAGCGCACCCAACAAGGAAGTCGGCGGCGGCGCCATCGACCGGCACCGCGCCCGCCGCCTGTGCCACATCGACCAGCAGCAGGGCGCCACGGGCATGGACCAGGTCAGCGAGGTGTGCCAGATCGAGCCGCAATCCGGAGTGGAAACTGACCAAGCTCACACACACCAGCCGGGTACGGGAATCCACCCGCACGGCAACATCCTCGGGCGTGAACACACCGCGCCGGCCGCGGACGATGCGCGGCTCGATCCCGCGGCCACCAAGGCGCAGCGCCGCGAAGATCGTGGTCGGGAACTCTAGATCGTCCGTGACGAGGTTGTCGCCGGGCTGCCAGGGCAGGGCCTGAACGACGGCATCGATCGCGCGCGCGGTGCTGGCGACAAACGCCACATCGGCGGGCGGAACGCCGAGTAGACTGGCGAGGCGCACGCGGCAGTCCTGCTCAACCGCGTACAACGCCGAGCGGCCGCGTTCGCCGCGCGCCTTGTCGTCGGCGTAGCGCGCCAGGGCCGCGTGGGCTCGCCGGGGCAGGAGCGACTCGGCCGCGGTGTTCAGGTAGGTGGCCTGCTCCAGGAATGGGAAGTCGGCGGCGAAGCGGTGCATCGACGGGCAGGAAGGTGCCTTGACAGTGGTAGCGGCGTCCCTAGAATGACGCGGTCATGGTGTCATCAGACGACCAATGGGCGCAAGTCCAGACGGACGGGCCGGCCGTGGCGCAGCTCCGGTCCCCCGCGGGGAGTGCCACCGCGGCCCACGGCGAGACACGGCCGCTTCTCGACGTCCGCAGCCTGCGCGCCCAATTCCAGTTGGGCGACCGCGTTGCGCACGCCGTCGAGGGCGTCAGCTTCTCGATCGCGCCTGGCGAGATCGTCGGTCTGGTCGGCGAGTCCGGATGTGGCAAAAGCGTCACTACCCAGTGCATCCTGCGCACGCTGCCCGCCCCGGGCCGCATCGTCGAGGGGGAGATCCTGTTCAAGGGTCAGGACCTACTCAAGAAAAGCTCTGAGGAGATGCGGGCCATCCGCGGCCGCCACATCTCGATCGTCTTGCAGGACGCGCTGGCGGCGCTTAATCCAGTCATCCCGACCGGCGAGCAGGTGGCCGACGTGTATGCGGCGCATCGCGCGGCCACGAGACGCCAGTCCTGGGAGCGAGCGGTGGAGATGTTCCGCCGCACCGGCATCCGGAACGCCGCGCGCATGGTTCACCGCTACGCGCACGAGTTCAGTGGCGGCATGCAGCAGCGCGTGGTCATAGCCGCGGCGCTTACCTGCGAGCCGGACCTGATCATCGCCGACGAGCCGACAACGGCGCTGGACGTCACCATCCAGGCGCAGATCCTATCGCTCCTGCGCGATGCGCGCGACCAGCTTGGCAGCGCTGTTCTGTACATCTCGCACGACCTGGCGGCGGTGTCGCAGATCTGCGACCGGGTTCTGATCATGTACCGCGGCGAGATCGTCGAGCAGGCGCCGGCGGCGGAGCTGTTCCGCGCGCCCAGACACCCGTACACCCAGGGGCTCCTGGCATCGATCCCGCCGCTGGGTGGCGAGCCGCGGCGGTTCCTGCCGGCCATCCCCGGCGTGCCGCCGGATCCGACGGATGAGGTACGCGGCTGCCGGTTCGCGGCGCGGTGCCCGTATGTCATGGACGTCTGTGCCGAGCACCCGTCATTGTTCGAAGCCGGTCCCGACCAGCGGGCCCGCTGTTTCCTGTACGACCCGAGGCGGCCGACGCTCGAGGCGCCGGTCGCGCGCTGGGGCGAGGGCGCCAGCGCGGCGACAGCGCCAGCCGGGGAGGGGCGGCCGCTGGTCGATGTCCGCAACCTGAGCAAGCACTTCGCCCCGCGCGGCCTGTGGTCGCTGGCTGGCGCCAGCGCGACCCGCGCGGTGGACGATGTCTCGCTGACCATCGCCGAGGGCACGGTGATGGGCCTGGTGGGCGAATCCGGCTCGGGCAAGACCACGCTCGGTCGCATGCTGGTCCGCCTTGTAGAGCCGACCAGCGGCCAGGTGCTGTTCGACGGGCGCGACATCACCACGTTCAGGGGTCGCGAGCTGCTGGACTACCGGCGCCAGGCCCAGATCATCTTCCAGAATCCGTACTCCTCGCTGAATCCGCGACGCAGCGTGGCGGACAGCCTTGGGGTCGGCTATGACGTCTTCGGGCTCGCCAGTGGCCGCGAGCGGCACGAGCAGCTGGCGGCCCTGCTCGCCAGGGTCGGACTCGGGCCCGAGGTGCTCGCCCGTTTTCCCCACCAGTTCAGCGGCGGCCAACGGCAGCGGCTGGTGATAGCCCGCGCCCTGACCGTCCAGCCGCGCTTCATCGTCGCCGACGAGCCGGTGTCGGCGCTTGATGTCTCGATCCAGGCCCAGATCCTCAACCTGCTGCGGAGGCTGCAGGAGGACTTCCGCTTCACCATGCTGCTCATCTCACACGATCTGCGCTCGATCTACCACATGAGCGACCGTATCGGCGTGATGTACCTCGGGCGGCTTGTCGAAGTCGCCCCCAAGCGTCGGCTCTACGAGCAACCCCTGCACCCGTATACGCGGGCGCTCATTGCCGCCGCCCCGTCCCTTGAGCCGGGCGCCCAGGTCAGCAGCAGCCCGATCAAGGGCGAGCTGCTGGACGAGCCGCCCCCGGTCGGCGGATGCGTGTTCTATCCGCGATGTCCGCTGGCCGTCGATCAGTGCCGCACCTTTGTGCCGATGCTGGAGGAGAAGGAGCCCGGCCATGCCGCCGCCTGCTGGCGCGTCTAGCTCGCTGCGTCTGCCGGCACGCTACTACCGGAGCTACCCGCCCGGCGCGCCCCTCGGTTACGCCATGGAGGAGCTCGAGCTGGTGCCAGACGAGACGGTCTTTGCTCTGATCGACGTGTACGGCAAAGGCTTCGACGACGACGCCGACCTGGGAGACGCGCCCGAGTTCTATCGGCGGACGGCCGAGGCCAACCGGGCCATCGTGCGCGACCACATCGTGCCCGCCAGAGCCGCCGCGCGCAGGGCCGGCGTGCCGGTCGTCTACGTGACCAACTATCTGTCGCCGGGGCTGACCGCACGCAGCGAATGGCGCCAGATGTCGCTGCGCACCGTCGGCATCGATGTGCTCGAGGCGTGGCAGGAGCCAAACGAGATCCTGGCATTCTCGGACGTGATCGCACCCGGCCCCGACGAGCCAGTCATCCGCAAGCAGCTGTACAGCGGCTTTTTCGAGACCCACTTCGACTCGCTGCTGCGCAGCATGAACGCGCGCACGCTGGTCATGGTCGGCTTCGATAGCCGCATCTGCCTGGGAACGACGGCGATCGACGCTATGTACCGCAACTATCGCGTCGTCGTGCTGCGCGACGGCACCGCGACCGGGGAGTACACGGAGACGGCGGCCGGCGGCTGGGCGAACTGGATGGCGATTCGGTTCATTGAAGCAAACGTGGGGTACACGTCCACGTCCGAGGAGTGGGTGCGCTCCTGCCAGACGATGGCACCCGCGCCGGTGGCTGGCCCGCCATGACACCTGCGAGCGGCAGCGCCGCCGGCCGGCAGGCCAGCCCGACGGCGAGCCTTATCGAGCGAGTTGACCCCGACCGGCTGCTGCGCTCGGCCATGGCATTGATCGAGCTGCCCAGTCCGTCGGGCCAGGAGGGCGCCGTTGCCGAGCGCTACGCCAGCCTGCTGCGCGACAACGGGCTGGAGAGCACGCTCGACCGAGCCTTCCCGGAGAGCCCGACGGTCATCGCGCGCCTGCACGGCGCCGCCGACGGGCCGACGCTCCAGTTCGAGGGGCACACTGACACGGTCGCGCAGCCACACCCACCGCCCAGGTTCGAGAATGGTCAACTGTACGGGCGCGGCGCGGCCGACATGAAGGCCGGGCTGGCGGCGATGGCCGAGGCGGCGCGCGTCCTGGCCGAGGCCGGGCGCCCGTTTCGGGGCCAGCTCCTGCTCACCGCGCACGGGCAGCACGAGGATCCGGTCGCGCCGCACGAGCTGCACGCGCCACTGTTCGATCTCTTCCGCCGCCGCCTGGTCGGCGACGCCGCGGTCATCGCCGAGGGACCGGGCCACGAGATGGTCGTAGCCGGGTTGGGGCTGTGCGTGTTCGACGTCGCGTTCGAGCGTGACGGCGAGCCGGTGCACGAGATCCCCTGGCGCGACACCGTGCCCAACCCCATCCTTGCCGGACACCGCTTCCTCCACCTGCTCGAGCAGCGCGCAGCCGGCTGGCGGAGTGCGGCGGACTCGCTGCTCGGTCCGGAGACGGCGTTCGTAGGTGTGTTCGAGGCCGGCGACTACTTCAATCGGATTCCGACACGCTGCCGCCTGGCTGGCTCGCGCCGGTACCCGGCGGAACGGTCGTATGCGGAGGTAGCGGCCGAGCTGTCCGCGCTCGCCGAGGAGGCGGCGGGGCCCGGGCTACGAGCCATGGTCTCGACCCGTCCGAGCGGTCAGGGGTTCCGCCTGGAGCCCGAGACGCCGATTGTGGGCGTGGTGTCGCGCGCCTACCACCAGGTGGTCGGGCGCGACCTGCCGCTCGCGGGCATGGCACTCATTGGCAACGCTTCCCAATTCAACACGGTTGCCCGCGTCCCGACCGTGTACCACGGGGTGGACCAGCGGACAGCGCACTCAGGGCTGGAGCACGTCGCGCTGTCCGATGTCGTCCGCACGGCGCGGGTGCTGCTCGCGTCGGCACTCGACTATCTGGCCGCGGAGGCGACCGATGCCTGAGCAGGCGGCTCTCGGCTGTCCTCGCTGCGACGGCACCTGGCCGATCGGACCGCTGCTGTTCGGCTGTCCCAGATGCCAGACCACAGCGCTGGAGGTCCGCTACACGACGACAGACTCAGACGCGATCCTGGCTGGCGGGGCGAGGCGAACTGGCGGTGTGTGGGACTTCTCAGCGCTGCTGCCGCTCGGCAGGAACGCCCGACAGGTGTCGCTTGGCGAGGGCTGGTCCCCGCTGCTTGCCGTCCCGGAGCTGGGTGACAACACCTTCGTCAAGTACGAGGCTTCCAACCCGACAGGCTCGTTCAAGGACCGCCTCAATGCGGTAGCAGTGTCCATGGCGCTCCAGCTTGGCTATCAGCGCGTGCTGTGCACCAGCACAGGCAATCATGGCGTCTCGCTCGCCGCGTACGCCGCGGCCGCCGGGCTGGAGTGCCTGGTGGTGTGCTCGCCGGGAATGGAGCCGCTGGCCGTGCAGCAGATCCGCCTGCACGGCGCGCGGGCGATCCAGGTTGACGGGCCTGCGGCCGCGACCCGAGCCTGGTTGGCCCACCTGGTGCGGGATGAGGGCTGGTGGCCGTCGGTGCGCAACCACCCGCGGCCGTTCGCTAATCCGTTCGGGCTGGAGGGCTACTCGACGATCGCCTACGAGCTGTGGCACCAGTCAGGCGGCCGGGTGCCGGACTGTGTGCTGGTGCCCACCGGGGGCGGCGACTCGCTTGTCGGCATCGCCCGTGGCTTCAGCAGGTTGTGCGCGCTCGATCTTGCCCCGCGCATGCCACGTCTGGTCGCCTGCCAGCCAGCAGCGGCCGCGCCGCTGGTACAGGCCGTAGAGCGCGGGGACGCAGCCGTCGCGCCCATCCATGCCGGCTCGTCGATCGCGGTCTCGATCGCTGAGGACCAGACCGGCGACCACGCCCTGCGCGTGCTGGGCCGAACCGGTCGGGCCGTGGCGGTGTCGGAGGAAGCCATCCGCCAGGCAGTCGAACGGCTGGGTGCCAGCGGGCTGTGCGTCGACCCGGCCTCGGCGGCTTCGGCAGCCGCGCTGCTGGCGCTGCACCAGAGCGGTGAGCTGCCGGGGGACGAGACCGCCGTGTGCGTGGCGACCGCCGGCGGAGAGCGCTGGCCTGCGGCGTTTGGCCAACATGCTGGCCAACCCGAGTCGGTGCAGCTCGGCGCGCTCGTGGATTCATAGGATGCAGCCTCGCGTGCGGTTCGAACAGCCGGATCACCTCAAGCTGTCCGAGCGCATTGCCCAGCAAATCCTGGGTCAGATCGCCGATGGCACGTTGCGGCCTGGCGATCGGCTACCGACTGAGGCTCAGCTGCTCCAGCAGCTGGGCGTGGGTCGCTCGACCCTGCGCGAGGCGCTGCGCAGCCTGTCGGGCATGGGCGTGCTCGACATCCGCCACGGGCACGGCGTGTACGTGGCGCATGGTGCGGCGCAGGCCGGGCTGCGCACGCTCGACTGGGCGCTGCTGCTGGGGAGCCGCGAGATGCTCAACCTGGTCGAGGCGCGCAAGGCGCTGGAGATCCAGATCGCGGTGCTGGCGACCGAGCGCGCGACAGCCGCGGACCTGGCGTGCATGCGGACCTGCCTGGAGCGTCTGCGCGCGGCTACCACACGCCAGGAGGAGTACGCGGCCGACGTCGACTTTCACCTGGCGGTCGCCCAGGCGACCCAGAACGACGTCTTCGTCCGACTCATCCGGACCATTCGCGAGATGATCCAGCGCATGTTGTGGCAGAGCCCGGCCCAGCGGGCGTCACGCGTGGACGAGCACGAACGGATCCTGCGGGCGATCGAATGCCGCGATGCGCGGGGGGCAGCGCAGGCGCTGCAGGAGCACTTCGTTGAGACGGAGGAGCGCGCCAGGGCACTACTGCGCGAGGCAGCTCAGCCCACCGACGAGGAGCGCCCGTGAGCATGCGTGAGGGTACGCGCTTGCCGCTGGTCCACATCGAAGGCGCGCCTTTCGAGCGGGGGCGGCAGTACGGCCGGGCCTGCGGCGATCTGATCGCACGGTATCCCGACGTGCTGGCGGCGGTGCTCGAAGACGAGGGTCAGTTGCGGGCACTGTCCATGGGCATACGGCGGCCGTCGCGAGCGGATCTCCTGGCCTCGGCGCGGATCTTCCTGCCGCGGCTGCAGGCGTTCGCGCCGCATCTGGTGCAGGAGGTGCGCGGCATCGCCGACGGTGCGGAGCGACCGTTCGACGAGGTGCTGCTGGTCAACGTCCGCGCCGAAGTACTCGGCCTCCTGCAAACCCTGAGCGGACCCGTCGATGGGTGCACGGCCCTGGCCGTGGGCGCATCGCGGACGGCCAGTGGGAAGCCGCTGGCCGGGCAGAACCTCGACCAGGACCCGCGCAACGGCGAGCTCCTGATTGTCCTGCATGTCCGGCCGCGGGAAGGACCGGCCATCCTCATGTGCACGTTTGCCGGCCTGGTCGGCTACCTCGGCCTGAACGCGGCGGGTATCGCCGTGTTCCAGAATGCCGTGTCCACCCGGACGTGGCGCGGCGACGGGATGCCGCACTACTTCATGAAGCGAGTGCTTCTGGAGCAGACATCGCTCGCCGGCTGTCTGGCGGTCCTCGGCCAGGCGCAAGTGTGCTCATCCGGCAATTACCTGCTGGTTGATGCGACCGCGGGAGAGTTGGCGGACGGCGAGCTCACGCCGAATGGACTGGCGACACTCTGCACGCCCGCCGACGACGTGCTGGTGCACGCTAACCACTTCCTACACCCGGACCTGGTGCCGCACGAGGCGCTCTTGCCGAGGCTTCCCGACTCCGCCGCTCGGCTTGAGAGGATGCGGGTGCTGGTCGGTGGAGGGCGGCAGGTCGGACTGGAGCCGGTGGATCTGCACGCCGCGCTGCGCGACCACCAGGGTACCCGGCATCGATCTGCCGCCACGAGCCCGGGCTGGCAACGATCGCGTCGATCGTGGCCGAGCCGGCCGTCGGCCGGCTCCAGGTGGCCGCTGGCACGCCGTGCGCGGCGGAGTATGTGACGTACGCGCTGGACCGGCCTTGACAGGTCCGGGCGGCTCCCTAGAATGGGCCGTCATCACCTCATCAGACGACCAACGTCGGGTCGGGACTGACAAGGAGTCGCATCATGCGTTTGCCTAGAGATCTGCTACGCGCCGCGCTAGCGCTGTCAATGCTGATCGCCCTCGTGCCGCTCGCCGTCTCGCACGCCGCATCGCCCCGGGTGCTGCGCGTCGCCAACGCCGAGCCCACCATGGGCACCAGCCCGCTCGATGGCAGCACGTCCGCTTCGATGCGCGTCTGGGAGCTGATGCACGACGGTCTGTGGGACCGCGACGCCAGTTTCCAGCCGGTCCCATGGCTGGCCGAGAGCTGGGACACCAGCCCGGACGCTACCACCTGGACCTTCCACCTGCGGCCGGGCATCACCTTCAGCGACGGCTCGCCGATCACCAGCGCCGATGTCCAGGCGTCGTTTGCCTACCTGGCCACCGGCAAGCTGTGGGCCGAGCGGCTGAAGCTGATCGCGAGCATCGAGACCCCCGATCCGGCCACGGCCATCTTCCGCTTCACGCGACCGGTGCCAGAATTTTTGGACCTGCCAGGCGCCAACGTGCAGTTCTCCATCTTCTCCAAGAAGGCGATCGACTCCGGCGCCGACTGGAAGAAGCCGATGCAGGTCTACTCCGGTCCATACATGCTCAAGGAGTACGTGCCGAAGGGCCACCTGACACTCGTCAAGAACTCCAGCTACTGGCGCAAGGACCTGCCCAAGTTCGACCAGATCGACTGGACCTTCAATGAGGACGCGACGGCGGCTGTGGCGGCAGTCGAGTCTGGCGCAGCCGACGTCTACTCGCCGGTGCCGGCCAAGGACGTACCTCGGCTGCGCAACGAGTCAATCGTTCAGGTTGCCGAAGCCAACTCGCCGGGCTTCCTCGGCTTCGGCTTTGATCGCAGCAACCCGATGTTTACCGATCAGCGGGTACGCTATGCGATTGGCCTGATACTGGATGCCGACGAGCGGCGCAACGTGTGCTGGTTCGGCACGGGCAGCGTGCTGTACGGCAGCTACACCTTCGACTGGCAGCAGCCCTGGTACAACGGCATCCAGCCGTTCAACCAGCCGCGCGCCGACCGAGTCAGCCAGGCCGCCAGCCTGCTCGACAGCGCCGGCTGGGTCATGGGATCGGGTGGCACGCGCGTGTCGCAGGGTGTCAACGGTCTGAGCGATGGGACCCCGTTCCAGGTCGACGTGCCGTATGAGGCCAACTGGCCGGCGTCGGAGTGCCACACGCAGCTCCTCCAGAACTGGGGCCAGGATGTTGGTCTGACGTTCAACCCCGTCCGCTACGACCCGGGTCGCTACTGGAGCGACGTCACGGACGGGAAGTTCACCATGTGGCATGCTGGCATCCCGGCCGCCCCGTACGCGCCCGAAGGCCTGTACCAGATATTCCACACCGGGGGCGCCTGGAACAGCTACTGGTTCCGCGGCGCGGACCCGGAGATCGACACGATGTTCGACCAGCTGGTTGCCGAACCCGACGCGCAGCGCAAGAAGGACCTGCTGCAGACGATCGAACAGCGGCTCAGCGACCAGCAGTACGTCGTATCGGACGGCTCGCAGAGCACGCTCGTTCTAGCCACAGCCTCGCTGCAAGGCTTCTTCGCGCGCAGCGACGACTCCAGCCGCGCACTCATCCTGTCGGATATCCCGGGCCGGTAGCCGCTCGCGTGCTCCGCTACACGCTCAATCGCGTCCTGCTCTTCATCCCGATCCTGATCGGGCTGTCGATCCTGACGTTCGTCTACATCCACCTGATACCGGGCGACCCGGTGCAGGCGATGGTCGGTCCCTCCGGCAGCCCCGAGCTCGTGGCGCAGGTGCGCCACGAGTTCGGGCTCGACCGGCCGGTGTACGTGCAGTACCTGAACTGGGTTGGCGGGGCGCTCCACGGTGATCTTGGAATCAGCTTTCGCTCACGCCAGCCTATCACTCCGCTCCTGATCGACCGCATCCCGGCCACGCTCGAGCTGGCGGGCGGCTCGTTACTGGTGGCCGTGCTGCTCGGGCTGCCGGCCGGCATCCTGGCCGGGCTGCGCAAGAACACCCGCTTTGATTATCTGTTCTCGCTCGTGTCGCTGGGCGGCTACTCCATGCCCGTGTTCTGGATCGGCACCCTGCTGCTGCTGGTCGTGGGCGTGCAGTGGAAGCTCCTGCCATCACAGGGCTTCGTGCCCTTCACGCAGGACCCGCTCGGCAATATGCGGGTGCTGCTCCTTCCAGCCATCACTCTCGGCCTGGGATTGGCTCCCTATATCGGGCGCATGGCTCGGGCGGCCATCATCGAGACGTTGCAGGAGAGCTTCGTCGGCTACGCGCACGCCAAGGGCCTACCCGAGCGGATCGTCTTCTGGCGGTACATCTTCCGGCACGCCGTCGTGGCGATCCTGGTCGTGCTCGGCCTGGACATCGGCTACCTGCTGAGCGGCCAGATCATCGTCGAAGAGCTATTCAACTGGCCGGGTGCGGGCCGTATCATCGTCCGCGGCGTCCTCGAGCGCGATTACTACGTCGTCGAGGACACGATCCTGGTGTACGCGTTGCTGTTCCTGGCGATCAACTTCGTGATCGAGCTGCTGCACGGCTGGCTCGACCCGCGCGTGCAGCTCAAGTAGCAGGTCGGGCCGCGGCGATGCGACTGGATGCCATGCAGCTCATGCGCCTGCGCCGCCGCGTGAGCTCCAACACCCTGGCCTCGATCGGCGCGGTGGGTATTGTTCTCGTGGTGCTCGCAGCCGTACTCGCCCCATTCATCGCGCCGTACGACCCGAACGCGATGCAGACCAGCCGGCGGTTCCTGGGGGCGGGCGCCGCCGGACATCTGCTGGGCACTGACGAGTTCGGGCGCGACGTACTCAGCCGCATTATCTGGGGCAGCCGCGTCTCGCTCCTGGTGGCGGGAGTGGCCGTGGCGATTGCCACGCTGGTGGGCGGCCTGATCGGCGTGATCGCCGGCTTTCTAGGTGGGGCCTTCGACACCGTCACGATGCGCGTGGTCGACGTCGTATTCGCCATTCCGGCCCTGATGGTGGCGCTCGGCGTGGTCGGCCTGCTCGGGTCATCGGCGACCTCGGTGATGGTCGCACTGGGTGTCGCCTACTCGCCGTTGTTCGCGCGCGTGGCGCGGAGCGCGGTTGTCGGTATGCGCGACCACGCCTTCGTGGAGGCGGCGCGCGCCATGGGCGCCTCCAACGCGCGCATCGTCCGCGAGGACGTCTTGCCCAACGTGCTACCGATCATCATAGTTCAGATGACGGCGTCGCTGGCATGGGGTGTGCTCGACGAGGCGTCGCTGGGCTTTCTCGGACTGGGCGTACAGCCGCCGACGTCCTCATGGGGCGCGCTGCTGACGACTGGTCGGCAATTCTTTTATCAGTCGCCGTCGATCCCGTTGTTCGCCGGCGTGGCCGTGCTGGTGGCGGTGTTCGCCTTCAATCTGTTCGGCGACGGTTTGCGCGATCTGCTCGACCCGCGCGCCTGGAGTCGCGCCGAGTAGAGCTGATGGCGACGACGCAAGAAGCCCGCGCGGCCAGGCTGGAACAGCACCTGGCGCGTCTACCACGGCTGCCGCTTGTGACGGCGCCTACGCCGCTCCAGCCAGCGCCTCGGCTGTCGGCGGAGCTCGGGGGACCGCGCATCTTCATCAAGCGCGACGACCTGACCGGGCTGATGTTCGGCGGCAACAAGGTGCGGCAGATGGAGTTCGTGCTGGGTGCCGCGCTGGCCGAACGAGCCGACACATTCATCTGTGGGGGCAGCGGGGCGCAGTCGAACCACGCCAGGGTCGGCGCCGCCGCGGCGCGGGTGGCCGGCATGCAGCCGGTTGTCGTGGTCCAACCCGGGCCCGAGCCGAGTCCGACCGCGCTGACCGGCAACGCCCTGCTGGTGCAGCTGCTCGGCGCCGAAGTACGCCTTGCGCCGGAGCTAGCCCAGGCGCCGGCCGGCCGACTGGCCCAGCTCGAGACCCGGCGGCTGGTCATGGAACGCATCGCGGCGGAGTATCGCGCTCGCGGGAGAGCGCCGTACGTCCTGCTGGGATCGTCGATCCCTTTGGCCGTGCTCGGCTACGTGGCCGCCACTCTGGAGCTACGGCTCCAGTGCGAAGCCCAGCGCGTCCGCCCGGACATCGTCTTCGTCTGTTCTTCGGCCGCCACCCAGGCCGGGCTGGAGCTCGGCCGGCGTCTGCTGGGCGAGACGCACCGGATCGTGGGCATCGGCCACACGCCCGGCGAAACCCAAGCGCCAGCATGGATCACTGAGCTGGCCAGGGGCGCCGCGGACCTCCTGGAGATGCCGGTCGAGGCCGACCATCAGGAGATCGAGCACGACCTGGGGTACGCCGGTGCAGTCCACGGTTGCGTGACCGACGCGGCGCGTGAAGCGCTGGCGCTGCTGGCGCAAACCGAAGGCATTCCCCTGGATCCGGTCTACTCGGCCAAAGCGATGGCCGGTCTGATCGACTGGGTGCGCCACGGGCGGCTCGGGCGCGACCAGACGGCGGTCTTTGTGCACACTGGCGGCCTGCCGTCACTGTTCGCATACGGTGCCGACGTGCTGGTCGGTGATCGTCCCGCGTAGCCGCTACTGCTTCGACACCGGCCGATGAACCCTCACCCGATGTGGAACTGTCAGAAACCCGACTGAACTGTCAGCGGCCCGCGGTAGGCTACCTTTGGCTGACAGAAGTGATCAGGTACTGTGCGACCCTTGCTACTCGGGGCGGCGGAGTGCTGTCCTCGAGTGTCGGGAGCCGCCCATGTCGAGACTGGAGGTAGTGACACACATGCAGCTACGAGCAAGTCGGCCGCTCAGCCGTCGGCAGCTCCTCGGCACCGTGGCCGGTCTGGGCCTGGCGGTCGGTACAGGACTCCTGGCCGCGTGCACGACGGGCGCCGCCCCGGTGAGCCCAACGGCAGCGTCCAGCTCCTCAGGGGGAGGGGCCAACGCGACGCCGGCGAGCGCCCCCGCCCCGGGCGGCGCGCCCACCCAGGCCGCCCCTGGCACTGCCAGCACGGCCGCGCTGGTGATCGGCTTGAGCACCGACCCCGTGGCGCTTGATACCCGCATGAGCCAGAACACGACTGGCGTCTCGCAAATCCAGCACATACTCGAGCCGCTCGTCATGCTCGATCCGGCCAACGGCCAGCTTGTCGGCGTCCTCGCTGAGTCATGGGAGCCGGTTCCCAACAGGGGCTGGCGCCTCAGGCTCCGTCAGGGTGTCAAATTTCACAATGGTGCCGACTTCACCGCTGACGACGTCAAGTACACGCTCGAGAGCATCGCGGATCCCGCCAACACCAAGTGGGTCCAGCCCACTATCAGGGGCAAGATGGGACGACTCAAGTCGGTCGACATCGAAGATCCCCACACGGTCGTGCTCAACACGGGCACGTTTTCACGCGCCTTTCTAACCAACCTGGTGCAGACCAGCATTCTTCCCGCCGCGACAGCTCGCCCGCTGGCGGAGAAGTTCGCCCAGAACCCCATTGGCACCGGCCCGTACAAGTATGTCGAGTACGCCTCCGGGCAGCACCTGGTGCTGCAGGCGAACGACCAGCACTGGCGAGCGGCGCCGAAAGCCAAACAGCTCGAGTTCCGCATCCTCGCGGAGAACGCCACGCGACTGGCAGCCCTCGAGAGCGGTGAAGTCATGCTCGTGGACAACGTGCCGCCCGATGCCATCTCGCGTCTCAAGGCGCGGCCCGACCTGGACGTGGCGGTCCAGACAACGACCCGCTTCATGCACCTGCAGATGGTCGAGTCGCACCCGCCTTTTGACAACCCCAAGGTGCGCCTTGCCTTGAATTACGCCATCGACAAGCAGGGCATCTGGAAGAGCATCATCGGCGGACTGGGCGCCGTGCAGAACGCCCCCTGGCCGTCGAACATGCTCGGATTCAACGACCAGCTGCAACCCTTCGCGTACGACCCGGAGAAAGCTAAACAGCTCTTGAGTGAAGCCGGGGTAGCTAATCTCACCATCAAGTACGGTGGATCGACCGGCCGGTACCTGAACGATAAGCTCGTGAGTGAGGCGATTCTCACGCAGCTCGGCAAAGTTGGCATCCAGGCAGAACCGGATATTCGCGAATTCGGCTCATTCTTTCAGAACGTCTTCGATCGCAAGTATGACGTGTTCCTGCTGGGATACTCGTACGGTGGCCTGGACCCCGAGAATGGGCGGGAGTTCTGGTACAGCAAGTCGAGCCTGGCCGACTACAAGAACCCTCAGGTCGACAATCTGTTCGATCAGGGCGATGCTCTGACCGACCAGAACCAGGCGGCGCCTCTCTACAAGGAGCTTGCGGGCATCCTCTGGAACGATGTGCCGTACGCCTGGCTCTACTTCCAGCCAGCGATCACCGGCGTCAACAAGAAGCTCCAGGGCTGGACCGCCAGGAGCGATGAGGTGCTCCTGTTCTGGAACGCGGCTGTCGGAGGATAAGTTGTTTGGGTACGCGCTTCCTGGTCTGGCGCACCCTGCACGCGCTGATCGTTGTCTTTGGCGTCCTCACGGTGGTGTTCGCGCTGGTGCGTCTGACACCCGGAGACCCCGTCCTGTTGATGGTCCCTCCGGACGCCTCACCGGCGGCGGTCGAGCAGCTGCGCCATGAGCTGGGCTTCGACCGGCCCATCCCGGTCCAGTTCGGCATATACCTGAGCCAGGCGCTGACCGGGGATCTCGGCTCGTCGCTCCGCCAGCATCGCCCCGTAACCCAGCTCATCGGCGAGCGGGTTCCGGCCACGGTAGAGCTCACGGCGGTCAGTATGGTGCTGGCGGTCGCTGTGGCGGCTCCCCTGGGCATTCTGGCGGCGGTGGCGCGCGGGTCTCCAGCGGACCTGCTGACGCGCGCCATCGCGCTGGTTGGCCAGGCGATGCCCACCTTCTGGCTGGGCATCCTGCTCATCATTGTCTTCGCCGTGCAGCTGCGTGTGCTGCCGACATCCGGTCGCGGGTCGCCGGCGCAGCTGATCCTGCCGAGCGTGACACTCGGCGTGTATATGATGGGCCTGCTGGCTCGTGTCACGCGCGCCTCGATGCTCGAAGTGCTTGGCGCGGATTACATTCGCACCGCGCGGGCCAAAGGGCTCCGCCGGGCGGCGGTGCTGGTGCGCCACGCCCTCCGCAACGCGCTCGTGCCGATTGTCACGATCCTTGGCCTCCAGGTCGGCACGCTGCTCGGCGGCGCGGTGATCACGGAGGCTGTTTTCGCCTGGCCGGGCATCGGGACGCTCGCCATCACGGCGATCTACCAGCGTGACTACCCGGTCGTGCAGGGGGTCGTTGTCCTCTCGGCGCTCGTGTTCGTTCTGGTCAATTTCCTGGTTGACGCGCTCTACACGTATCTCGACCCACAGATCCGCTATGGCTGAGGCGCCGGCTTCGCCCGCCGCGGGTGCGCCGCCGACCATTGGCGGGACGGCGCGAAACGGAGCGTTGTCGCCGGGGCGGCTGCGGACCCGGCGCCGTCGGCTGGCTTTCAGAGGCGCCTCCCTGCCGCTGTACGGCGGGGCCGTGCTCCTGACAATCGTCACTCTCGGAGCGCTTTTCGCCCCGCTGCTGGCGCCCCACGACCCGCTGGACAGCGACATCATGGCCCGCCTGACGCCACCTGCCTGGGACCCTTTGGGCACCGCCCAGTACCCCCTTGGGGCTGACGCGCTGGGGCGGGACCTGCTGAGTCGGCTGATCTACGGCGCGCGCGTCTCGCTGGTCGTGGGCTTTTCGTCAGTCCTGATGGCCGGCCTTGTGGGTGTGGCCCTCGGTGTGCTGGCTGGCTACTCTGGTGGTACTGCGGACAGGATCATCATGATCGTCGTCGACATCATGATGGCGTTCCCCCTGGTCCTGCTCGCCCTCGCGGTCGTCGCCCTCCTCGGACCCAGCGTCGTCAACATGGTGATCGTCTTCGTCGCCACGAGCTGGTTCATCTACGCGCGCATGGCACGCGCGTCGACCCTGGGCGTACGCGGTCGGGACTTCATCACGGCGGCGCGCGTGTCGGGAGCGACCGACCTTCGCATCCTGCTGCGGCATGTCCTGCCGAATGTGGCAGGTCCGCTGGCCGTTGTAGCCTCGTTCGAGGTGGCCCGCATTATCACGACCGAGGCTGCGCTCGGCTTCCTTGGTCTCGGTGTCCCTCCGCCGGCACCCTCGTGGGGCGGCATGCTGGCTGAGGGGCGCGAGTACGTCCAGAGCGCCTGGTGGGTCTCCGTGTTTCCAGGCCTGGCGCTCATGGTGACAGTGCTGGGCATCAACTTTCTGGGTGATGGCATCCGCGATCTGATCGACCCCACCATGCAGGTCTGAGCCGCTCGGGCGGGACCAGGACGATGACACGTGCACTGCACCCACCAGCGGACCGTGCCGCAAGGTAGCCTGTTGGCGGTGCGCCAGGCCGCCGAGTCGGGCGCGCGTGACAGCCACAATGGCGATGAAGGAGAAGGTAACTGCTTATGGCGATGGTGATCGAGGCGCGGCGCATTTTCACGGCAGCGGCGGGCGAGGTTCTCGACGACGGGGTCATCGTGGTGGATGATGACGGCCGCATCACGGGCGTGGGGCGGCGCGGCGAGGTCGAGGCACCGGCAACCGCGGAACGGTTCCAGGCTCGGGATCAGACCGCGGTGCCGGGCTTGATCGATATGCATGCGCACGTGCTCTCGGGCACCGATGATGAGACGCGTGAAGGGCTGACCGTGCGAACCATCACCGACCAGGTGCTGCGCGGGGTCAACAATGCGCGTCGCTGCGTGCTGAATGGAACGACGACGATCCGCGACGCCGGCGCGCGGCACGAGGGGATTTTCCGCTTCAAGAAGGCCATCGAAGAGGGATGGGTAGTCGGCCCACGGATCATTCCGGCTGGCCAGGCCATCGCCATGTCCGGGGGGCACGGCTACAACGCCGTCGCCGCGGAGGCGGACGGTCCTGACGAAGTGCGCAAGCTCGTGCGGCAGCAGCTCAAGGCCGGCGCCGAATGCATCAAGATCATGGCCACCGGCGGCGCGGGCACGGCCGGGGAGCGCGTGCAGGACCTCCAGCTGACAGGCGAGGAGATCCGGGCGGCGACCGAGGAGACGCACAAGAAGGGCTACCGCACGCTGGCGCATGTCACGACGGCCGAGGGCGTCCTGCTGGCGGTGGAGGCCGGTGTCGATTGCATCGAGCACGGCCTGCTGCTTGACGAGGCAGCCGCGCGCGAGATGGCCCGGCGCGGCGCGTACTACGATCCGACCCTCGAGGCGTACGAGCGGATCGTCCGGCTGGGGACCAGCGCAGGCTACTACGACTACATGATCAGCAAGGCGGCCGCGGTCCTGGAGCCCCATCGTGAATCGGTGCGGTTGGCCAGGGCCGCCGGCGTCCGCCTGGTCGCCGGCACGGACGCGGGCGGGCACTTCTGGCAGCTTGGCGACATGGCGGACGAGCTGGCGCGCATGGTGGAGTGTGACCTGAGTCCTGAGGAGGCGCTCACGGCCGCTACCCGGACGGCGGCCGAGTGTCTGGAGCGCGAGGCGGACGTGGGAACGTTGCAGGCGGGCCGGTTCGGTGACGTCCTGCTGGTGGATGGAGACCCGCTCGAGGACATTGGCGCGCTGAAGCGGGTCCACGCGGTGTTCAAAGGCGGCGTTCGCTTGCGCTAGCCGTGGAGCAGCTGGGCAGCCGGGCTCACACATTGATGCCGTCAGGCGCACGATCAGGGAGTCCGGGTACACCTTGTTCAGAGTCATGCCGGAAGCATCAGGGTAGGACTTCGTTTGAGCGCTTGCCGGCGCCCGCGCTCCGTCCAAACGCGCTCGTCCCTGCGCACACGACCGTGTGCTGTACGCCGCGGCCGCTAGCGACTGACACCGGGTGACACGGGTGCAGACATTCGATTGGCCCAGGTCGTCAAGCGGCGACCGCAACTGGCGCTGGAAAGGCGCGGTCCTCGCGGTAGGGCTCGCGAGTCTGGACGTACTCGTAGAGGCAACCGGGAAAGCGATTGAACACTACCGCAGAGCAGTCTTGTCCGCGATCAGTACGTGCCGCTCAGCAGGGCAGACTACCCTGTCGACGAGCTCTGATGCGCACTGCTCGGGGCGGCGTACCGCGTTGGCCTCGAGGTCGAGCTGGACGCTGCGGATGCGCGGCGCATCGACGTCGAGTGGCGGAGTTAGACGGTCAACCCCATGCGATTCAGAGATTGGTCCGTAGGCAGCGGCCGCCGGACGCCGGCCACTGGAATGTGGACACGGTTGCGGCAGGGCGTCGCTGCGTCGCCACGTCCGTCGGGGACACCGCAACAGGCCGCCTCCAGGCATGAGATGCTGGACGGATGACACAACCACAACGCCTTGCGCCCGACGTCTATCGGGTGCCGCTCGGGTTCCTGCAGGTCTACCTGTGGGCCCATCCGGACGGTCTGACAGTAATCGATACCGGATTGCCGGGCTCCGCGCCGGCTATCGTCGAGTGTATCGAGGCCATCGGCCGGCAGCCGGCCGAGGTGCAGGAGATCGTGCTCACGCACTGCCACGTCGACCACCGCGGGAGCGCCGCCGAGCTGGTTCGTCGCACCGGCGCCACACTGGTGGCCCACCCCGCTGACGCAGCCGTCGTCCGGGGCGAGCAAGCTGAGCCGCGTCCCCATCTCACCGACAGTGAGCGCCCGCTGCTGGCAAGCATTCTGGCCCAGCAGCCGAGCACACCGCCGGAGCCCATCGCCGTCGACCGCGAGGTCCGTGACGGAGATACCATCGAGGGCGGCGGCCGCATTGTCGGCGTGCCCGGGCACACGCCGGGCAGCATCGCGCTGTTGATCCCAGCACTGGGTGTGCTGTTCACGGGTGATACCATTGCATTTGCCGACGGGGGACCGGTTCTGGGCCCGTTCAACATCGACCGCGGCCTGGCCATCGCCTCGGTCCGCAAGCAGGCCAGGCTCATCTTTGAGGTGGCCTGCTTTGGTCATGGCCCGCCGATCGTTGGCGCCGCCGATGCCGTGATCCGCGCGCTGGCCGATAGCCTCGAAACCTGACACACCTTGGGTCCGCAACGATAACTGCATCGTGCGGCCATGTCGCGGGACGGGTATTCCGCTGCCGAGCATGTCCCTCGGAGTCGCGTGTTACGCCGGTCGCCGGTGCGACCGGCGTACCGGCGTGGTGGTTGGCAGGGAGGGCAGTACCACCGCAGGCGTTACCGGAGTCTCGCGGGCCAGGCTGGTGCCGGCGATGAGTGTTTATGAGGGGGCCATCTGTTGAGCGGCGCGGACTGTGCCACGTCGGCAACACCTACGTCTGTCGATTCGGTAGCGCCCGATGGTGAAGCCTTGACACGGGGAGACCCGATGACGTACCAGAGATGTGCCGGGGCGTGGGTCGGGATTCAGTCGATTGGAGGACAGAGGGCCCTCGAACCGACTGCTGCTCGCGTCCAGGGGGGTGAACGGATGAGTCAGCACACAGATCAGCCCGCGCTCTTTTCTCGACGTGCGATTCTGAGGGCCGGCCTGGGCGGGGCAGTGGGGAGCATCGTTCTTGCGGCCTGTGGACAGACCCCTGCGCCGGTCGCCACCGCGCCGGTCGCCACTACCCCGCCGCAGGCGCCAGCGGCGACCAAACCACCGGCTGCTACGACGCCGGCAGCGCCACCGGCCGCCACCGCGCCGCCCACCACATCACAAGCCGCCGCGCAGTCAGGAGCGGGCCTTACCACCGACCAGGTGTCCCTATTGTTCATGGGGCATGTCGCGGGCGGGCAGAACGAGCAGAAGGCCTATGACCAGATTCTTGCCGAGTGGCAACAGCAGCACCCGAACATCAAGCTGGAGTATCAGGTCGTACCGGATGCCGAGCGGATAACGAAGGCGCAGGCGATGGTCGCCGCGGACCAGGCGCCCGACATGTGGCGGCACAACGCTGACGTCATCCGTCTGTGGGCAGCGCGCGGTCAACTGCTCGACCTCACGGACCTGCTGCCAAAGGATTACGACAAGAGCTTTCTGCCCGGACTGCGCGCCTACTGCATCTACAAGAACCGTGTATTTGGCTTGCCGCACACCACCGACACGTCGGCCCTGTTCTATCGCGAGGACGCGATGCAGGCAATCGGTGTTACGCCGCCCACCGAACTCGCCAAGGCCTGGACCTGGCAGCAGTTTGGAGACATCAACGACAAGCTGCTGGTCGCCAAGAAGCAGCAATACGCGTTCACCCACAATGAGGGCAACGGACGCTGGGTGCCGAGTTTCCTGTACAGCGCGGGCGCCAAGGTTGTCACCAACGACTTCACGAAGATCGCCATCAATTCACCGGCAGGCATCGAGGCGCTCACCTTTATCAAGCAATGGACGGACAAGAAATGGGCGCCCCCCGCGATCTGGACGACTCGGGTACCGAACGAGGACACCGACCAGTTCGTGCGTGGCACAGCATCGATGGCGATCCTGGGACAATGGAATATCACCTACCTCGACGAAAACATTAAAGACGCTTTCAAATGGAACGTCACATTCCTGCCGTACGACAAAGTGCAGACGACGTCACTTGGCGGCACACCCATCGTGGGCTGGGCCAAGACCAAGTATCCGAAGGAAGTGTCTGCTTTCTTCCAGTACTTTACGTCTGTCGAGAAGGTCAAGCAGTTTGATGAGATGGCGAACTACGTCCCGGTCCGCTCGGATATGGCGACACTCCCGTTGACGTTCCAGGTCCGCAACGACCTCATGCAGGTATTCAAGCAGCAGATCACAACGCTTCCTGCAGATTTCACCGCCTTCGTTGCACGTTCGTACTCTAGCGGTGTGAGCACCATCATCACCGAAGAGTCGTCGAAACTCGTGTTGTCTGGACAATCGCCCGAGCAGACTGCCAAGAACATCGAGGAACGCGGCAACCAGTACATCAGCGAAAATCCGGACGTCGAGGCGGCCTAAGACGTGGCGGCTCTCAGTGTCGCGCTGCGCCGACCAGGGCGCCGAATTAGGCAGCGCGACGTCGTGCCGTATATCTTCATTTTGCCGAATCTGGTGCTATTTTCGGTGTTCGTTCTAGGACCCGTGCTGTTCTCGTTCGGCATGAGCTTCACGAACTGGGATGGTCTCGGTCCGGCCACGTTCACGGGTCTGCGCAACTACGCCAAGCTGCTGACGGACGACCTGTTTCAGACAGCGATCCGCAACACGTTCCTGTATAGCTTCGGGACCGTCTTACCGATGATGGTGATCGCCCTCGGATTGGCGATGCTGCTCAACTCGCGTATCCGAGGGCGCACGTTCTTTCGAACGATAGTGTACCTTCCGGTGGTCGTCTCCTGGGTCGCCGGCGCGCTGATCTGGCGCTTGATGTTCCTTCATCCGGACGGCATCATCAACAACGCCCTGGGTGCCTTCGGTATCGAGCCGCAACTCTGGACCAGCGACCCGGTGCTTGCGCTGCCGGCGATCATGTGGATGTCGTTCTGGAAGGGTCTTGGCTTTTTCACCGTCATCTATCTGGCCGGCCTCCAGACGATTCCACCAACGCTCCATGAGGCGGGCATGATCGATGGCGCCAACCATTGGGAGCTGTTCTGGTCGATCACGTTGCCGCTGTTGCGGCCAACCACGCTGTTTGCACTCGTCATCGGCATCATCGGTTCCTTCGAGGTTTTCGTGCCCGTCTTGCTCATGACCAACGGCGGACCAGGCTACGCGTCGATGGTGATGGTGATGGCAATCTATCGATCCGCCTTCGAGACGCACCAGATGGGCTACGCTTCGACGATGGCGGTGATGCTCTTCCTGGTCATGTTTGGCGTTTCGATGCTCCAGTTCAAGTTCATTGGCCGGGAGGTGGAGTACTGATGGCGGTGCGAGAGTCGACGGCACTTCGCCTTGGCCGCGAGGTGGCGCCGCGAGGCGAGATCGAGAGACGGCGCAGTCTCGCGTCTGTTCTCTACGTTTCCCTTCCGTACGTGCTGCTGAGCGTCGTGGCCGTCTTGATGGTGTTCCCATTTTTGTGGATGATCGCCACGGCGCTCCGCCCGGCCGGCCATCAGGCGGATCTATCCCTCATTCCTTCCCCCTATCTGGCATTCGAGAACTTTGGACGCGCCTGGACGTACCCGCATACCCTGTTCAACCAGTACGCGATCAACAGTATTGTGATCGCGGTCGTTTCGACGGTTCTCGCCGTGGCGCTGAATGCTCTGGCTGGCTTCGCGTTCGCGAAGTACAAATTCCCCGGTCGTACGGCCCTCTTCTATCTAGTGCTCGCGACGCTCATGGTCCCCTTCCAGATCACCATGATCCCGACCTACGTGACGGTGGCCAAGCTGGGGCTCATCAACAACTACTGGGGCGTGATCCTGCCGGGCACGGCAAGTGCTTTCGGCATCTTCATGGTCCGTCAGTTTATGCAGAGCATCCCGGACGAGCTCCTCGACGCCGCTCGAATCGACGGCTGTTCGGAATTCGGGATCTTCGTGCGCATTATCGTCCCACTCTCGGGAACGGTCCTGGCCGTGCTGGCGATCCTCACCTTTCTGTATCGCTGGAACGACTATCTACTGCCGCTGTTGGTGTTGAACCGTCAGCAGATGTTCACCCTTCCGATCGGCATCACCAACTTCATCGGCGAGTATCAGGCCGAATGGAGTCTTGTGATGGCCGCATCACTGATCTCGATAGTGCCAACCGTGGCGTTGTTCCTGTTCTTCCAGCGCTACTTCGTTAGCGGCATCGCCATGACGGGCATGAAGGGCTGACCCGGCCAACGGGGTGGGCCTGTGCGATACGAACGCCAACGGGCACCGGTGGGGCTGGAGGTGCGGTGACCACTGAGAGCTGAGCCAGCTGTCGGCGCTCGGGTCGTACGCCTCGTTCTCGGCGAAGGTGCGGTCGGCCTCGCCGCCGAGCACGTGGAGCCCGGCCGGCGATCACAGCGGCGCCGATGCCACTGCGGCCAGTGGGCAGCGGGGCAGCCGTGGCTCAGGTGTTGGCGATCGGTTCGTACACCTCGTGGGTCGTACCGGTCTTGCCGGGGGCCGGTGAGCGGCCGCCGACGACGTGGATGAGCCCGTTGAGCAGGGCAGACGCCAGGTGCTCGCGGGGAGTTGGCATGGGCGCTGGGTCGGTGCGCCAGGTGTCCGCGGCGGGGTCGTAGGCCTCGGTGGTACCTGTGTCACCGGCTGGGCTGGCGCCGCCGATGGCGTAGAGCGTGTCGCCCATGCCGACGCCACGCGGAGCGTTGACGTGCACCGTCGTGGGCGCACGCCCCACCCACGTGTCCGTGGCGGGGTCGTAAGAGTAGGTGGAGGCAACGGGGCGGTTGCCTGTGGTTGGGTCGAAGCCGCCGATTAGATAGAGCGTGCTACCCCCGCGGCAGCGACGCCAACGTCTGCCGCGCATCCGAGGCCGGGTCGTACGCCGCGTTGGCGTCGGTGGCTCCGCTGTAGGCGCCGACCACGTAGATCCTGCCGGCGACGGCCTCGGCTCGCTTGTTGGGCATAAGGGCGCCGTTGCTCCAGCCACCGAGCTCGGCCAGCTGCGCGAGCAGAGTCAGCGGCGCGCGTGGCTGCGTGTTCTGCGGATACATCAGGACGGGCAGGACGAGCGCCGCCAGGAGTGCCAGTCTGGACAGCAGTTGGCGAAGAGTGGCCAGCGGGGACCTCGCAGAAGGCTCGCGAGCAGAGCTCGCTTCCTGCACCGATGGAGCAACTCGGACGAAGCCGCCAGCCGGCTCCGCGGCGTACACCCGCCCCTCCATTAGCTCGTCCCTCAGCTTCGGATAGCGGATGCGCCAAGCGGAATGAGGCTCGTGCCTGGCACGCCGCCCCAGTGGTACTGTTGCACCGCGGAGGGAAAAAGACGTGGCCAACGAAGACTATGATGCGCTCGTCATCTGGGGTGCGCGTCGTTGGTACGACAGTCGCCGCGCTACTTGGCGACGCCAGCTGGGGCGGCCCGGCGGCAACGCGTCGCTCCTGCCGCTCGCCGGCGAAGACCGCGCCGACCCGAAGCTCGCCCTGGGACGCATGGGGCTGCTCGCGCCGGCGGCCGCGGGGCGCTAGATGACCGTCCAGCGCGTCGCCCGCGACCGGGTTGGGTTCTTCTACGACGCGGCCGCAGAGCCCGTGCTGCGTGTCGAACCGGACAGCATCGTTGTCTTCGAGACCCAGGATGCACGGTCCGGAGCGATGTTCATTCACCCCGTTGGCGAGCTTGTCGACCTGCCGCGCCCACCGATTGGACGGGGCAATCCGGTGACCGGGCCCGTGGCGGTGCGCGGAGCGGCGCCGGGCGACACATTGCTCGTGGACATCCTCGCCATTCAGACGATCTCGCCCGGCTGGTGCGGTGGACATGCTCACGTGCACCCGCTCACGCCCGGGCGCATCCCGCGCGCGCGAGGCCGCGTGTGCCAGGTGGAGGATGGCGTCGTCCACTTCTCGCCCAGGGTCGCGTTCCCGGAGCAGCCAATGATCGGCTGCATCGGCGTGGCACGGGCTGGCGAGTCCATTCCGTGCGGGCTGCCCGGCCGCCACGGCGGCAACATGGACCACAAGGTTGTGGCCCTCGGGGCTCGGGTCTATCTGCCGGTCTGCGTCCCGGACGCCCTGCTCTGGATTGGCGACGTGCACGCCCGGCAGGGAGACGGCGAGCTCTCCGGCACGGCCGTCGAGATTGGCGCGGATGTGACGGTGCGCATCGGCCTGCTGTCCGGGCGGACGCTGGAGTGGCCGTGGATCCAGACGGCCGACCACCTGATGGCGACCAGCGCCGATCTTGACTTTGCGACCGCTCGACGGGAGGCGGTCGAAGCAGTCATGCGGGCGCTCGAGCACCAGCAAGGGATGGAGCCGGCCGAGGCACTGGCGCTCATCTCGGCCGTGGGCGATCTGCGCATCGGGCAGGCGTTCGGCGGCATGGAGCTGACGCTGCGGCTTGAGATGCCCCGTTCCCTGGGGCTCGTGCCGGAGTAGGAAGGCCCATGCCCGTCAATCCGTACGGCGGGCATCAGCCGTTCGCCAAGCACAATGAGCACGCGCTCCACCGACCCGCCTACTACGTCATGCAATCCGACGTTGCTACCGCTGGGCCGCCGCCCCGATCAGAGGACCGGCTGTCCCAGGCTCGGGTCCTCCGCTGAGTAGTCGAAGGCCGCGGGGTCAACGTCCACCGGCGGGTGTGCCCGCTCCCATGCGAGCGCTTGTCTGAGCGCGTCGTCCCACGGCAGCGGCTCACGGTAGTCCAGCTCGTGCCGGATCCGCGCCGAGTCCATCTGCCACTGCTGCGCGAACCTGTAGTCCCGCAGTAGGTGCTGCGGCGTTCGCTCGTTCGGGAGGACACGGATCTCGCCTTCCCAGCCGGCCGCGCGGCCAACCATCCGTACCCATTCTGCTTCTGTGGGTGCCTCGGAGTCGGCCACGTTGTATGTGCGGCCGGCAGTGCGCCCATCGGTCATCGCGATCACGATGGCGGCAGCAACGTTGTCGACGAACCCGCGGGGTAGCCGCAGGTCAGCCAGCCCCTCCTGGAGGAGGATGGCCGGGCGCCGATCATCCATCCGCGTCAGGTATGGGAAGAGGCGGTGCTGCGGATCGCGCGGCCCGTGCACCATCGGCAGGCGCAGCACGGTCGTACGCAGCGCAGGCTCGGCCACCAACGTGCGCTCGACCAGAATCTTGTCGTAGTCTGTGTCGTACTTCATCGTCGTTCCTCCTGTTCCCCATGGGGGGATGATGCGCCTGTACGACGAACGGACACGACCCAAATGGACAGGCGTACCGAGCAGCCTCGCTCATCCCGACTGCTACGCCGCCCGCAGGCGTTGTAGAAGAGCCGGACGTTGCAGCACACGCGCGGCGCCGGCTCACTGGTTCATGGAGCGGCCCCGCCGCGGCAGGTGTATGAATGGGCACGCGGGCCGAGCACCTCGGCCCATGCTCCAGAGCCCGGCACCCCACCCCAAGCGCCTGGCAGGACGTCCCAAACAGCTGGCGCGCCTCCTGTCAGGCGGCGTCTGCTCCGGGCTCGGGCTCATCAGGTGCCTCGATCTTGCGTGCCTGGATCAGCACGTCGGCGCCATGAGCGCCAGGCGCTCCCCGGCCAACAGCCGGTCCTGAAGCTGGAAGAGCGCGCGCGCATACGTCCCGACTGAGGAGCCGGGCACGAGCCACGGGACGGCTTTCAAGTAGTAGGCGTCGAGGCCTGTTGCCCTGCACTTCCCCCCATAAGCTGCCACACTGCTGAGGGACGCAGCGGGGTCTCGTGCACCTGCGCGCCGGTGTGCGCCAGCGCGTCGTCGACCGCGTTGGCCACCGCGGCGTGAGCGGCTATGGCGCCACCTTCCCCAATGCCCTTGACACCGAGAGGGTTCAGCGGTGAGGGCGAGTCGAGGTGGCTGATCTCGACGTTGGGGATGTCCATGCTGGTCGGCAGCTGGTAGTCGAGCAGGCTCGTCGTCAGCAGCTGCCCCTCGGAGTCGTAGACGAGCTCCTCCAGCAGCGCTCCGCCGAGGCCCTGGGCGATACCACCGACGATCTGCCCTTCGACAATCGTGGGGTTGATCAGGTGGCCAGCGTCGTTGACCACCACGTAACGGCGCACGTCCACCCCGCCGGTCTCCGGGTCAATCTCCACCTCGGCCAGATGCACGCCGTACGAGAACGGGACTTCGTGCTTCTCGAAGTAATGCCGCGCCTCGAGGCTCGGCTCCATGCCGGCCGGTCGCCTGCCGCCTGGCCCGGCCGCCTGGGCGAGCTGTGCCAGCGTGTAGCCCTTGTCCGGCACACCGCGCACTCGCGCTGTGCCGTTGTCCCACTCGACGTCCGAAGGGCTGGCCTCGAACAGGAACGCGGCCAGCTGGCCCGCCTTCTCGCGGACCTTCTGGGCGGCCAGCATAGTGGCCGAGCCGGCCATCACGGCGTTCCGGCTGGCGTACGTGCCCACCCCGAACGGGATGCGCGCTGTGTCGGCGAACACAACGCTGATCTGCTCCATCGGCACCTCCAGCTCGTCTGCGACGACCTGGGCCAGCGCCGTCCCGGTGCCCTGGCCTTGCGGTGCCGCGCCGGTCACGACCGTCACGTTGCCGCCACCATCCACGCGCACTTCAGCGCTTTCGTACGGCCCAACCCCAGCCATCTGGATGTACACGCAGATGCCCAGGCCCCTCAGTCGCCCGTCTCGGCGAGCTTGTTCCTGTGCCTGCCGGAAGCCGGTGTAGTCGACGCGATCCATTGCCTGCCGTAGAGCGGCCGGGAAGTCGCCCGAGTCGAACACCACGGTGGATTCGACCGAGACCAGCCCGGTGTCGTAGGGCAGCGCCTCAGGAGGGAGAAGATTCTTCAAGCGCAACTCGGCGGGATCCATGCCAAGCTCGCGCGCGGCGATGTCGAGGAGCCGCTCCCGGGCAAACGTCGCCTCCGGCCCGCCCGCGCCGCGGTAGGGCGAGCATGGACTCTTGTTCGTCAGGACGCACACTACTTCGGCCGAGTAGTTCTCAATCCTGTACGGACCGGGCAATCCGGTGACCGCCAGCGAGGGGTTTATGGTGCCGAGCGTCCGAAAGTAGGCCCCCTGGTCGCTAAAGATCTGTCCGCGCAGACCCAGGATCGTGCCGTCCGACCGCAGTGCCAGCTCGAGCTCAAACGCCATTTCTCGGGCGTGGACGATGCCCAGGAGGTGTTCGCGCCGGTCCTCGATCCACTTTACTGGCCTGCCCACGCGGGTGGCCGCCAGCGGGACCAGGAGATCTTCGGGGTAGAATTCCGCCTTCACCCCGAACCCGCCTCCGACCTCCGGCTGGATCACCCGGACACGATGCTCGTCGAGCTTGAGCAGGGCCGCCGTGACCGCGCGTACGGTATGCGGCCACTGTCCGGAGGCCCAGATGGTCAGATCGCCCGTCACGGCGTCCCGAGTCGCCAGGACCCCGCGCGTCTCCATCGGCACCGCGGTGTAGCGCTGCATGCGGAATTTTTCGCGGACCACACGGTCGGCGGTCTCGAAAACGGCTGCCGCATCACCGATCTCGTGTGTCCAACGCGCCGCGATGTTGTCCGGCACGTCGTCGTGCAGAAGCTGCGCGCCGCGCTCTTGCGCCGAGTCGGCGTCCGCCAGGGCCGGCAATGGCTCGTAGTCCACCTCGGCGAGCTCCAGCGCATCCTCCGCGTGGGCGCGGTCCTCAGCAACCACCACCGCGACCGGCTCGCCGACGTAGCGCACCCGGTCACGGCCAAGGGGGTACTGCGGACAGGGTCGGAGCGCGGGGTGACCGGCCAGCACCGGGATAGTGGGCGGGTCTGACCAGACGTCGCCCAGGCTGAAGGCGTCGACCACGCCGGGCGCGGTGCGCACCGCCGACAGGTCGATGCCGCGAATGCGGGCATGGGCGTGAGGGCTGCGGAGGATCGCCGCGTGGAGCGTGCCCGGAAGACGGAGGTCGTCCACGAAGCCGGCCTCACCACGCAGGAGCCGCGGGTCCTCCAGGCGCGGAACGCGCGCCCCCATCATCTTGGCACCCATCTCAGCGCTCCCACAGACGGTCGGCTGTGACGACCGCCTTGACGATGTTCTGGTAACCGGTGCAGCGGCAGATGTTGCCGGCCAGCGCCTGTCGGATCTGTTCTTCCGAGGGCCTGGGCTTTTCGGCAACCTCGACCGCCACCGCCCGACCCTGCTCGACGTGGGTCACGATCTGGGGCTGCGATGAGCCGCCCCACTCGGACAGGAACTCGTGGACCGTCAGGAGGATGCCCGGCGTGCAGAAGCCACACTGGAGACCATGCTCCTGGCGAAACGCCTCCTGGATCGGGTGCAGGCCGGCGCTCGTCGCCAACCCCTCGACCGTCATAATCGTCGCGCCGTCGACCTGCACGGCGAACAGCAGGCAGGAGCGCGCCGTGCTCCCATCTATGAGGATGGTGCAGGCTCCGCAGACGCCGTGCTCGCAGCCGACGTGGGTGCCTGTCAGACCCAGGTCTTCACGGATGAAGTCCGACAGAGACTTGCGGACCGGAACCGTTCGGGAATATCGGTTCCCGTTGACGGTGACCGTGATGGTGCGTTCAGTGTCCATGGCTGTGCTGCTCCCTATCGTCTGTCCGGGCGCGCTCGGCCGCTCGCTGGAGCGCCCGCCGGGTCAGTACGTTCGCCAGATGCTTGCGGTAATCAGCCGGCGCGCGGATGTCCGAGTCCGGCTGGACCGCCGCCTCGACCCGGTCGCCCACGGCCCGGAGAGCTGCCTCATCGGGCCGCTCGCCGCAGAGGACCTCGTCGACGATGGTGGCGGCGTCGAATGGCACGCCGCCAACGCCGATCAGCGCGAGCCCGGCGCGCGCGACGCGGCCGTCGTCGTCCAACGCCAGAATCGCGGCCGCGCCAACCGTGGCAAAGTCCCCGTGGCGGCTGAACTCGAGGAAGCCCGACCCCGCTTCGACTGGCCAGGCCGGCAGCTCGACGGCAACCAGCAGCTCGTCAGGAGCGAGCGCAGTTGTGAGGTAGCCGAGAAAGAACTCGCCCGCGCTCAGGACGCGCTCGCCAGACGGGCCGCGGACGCGCAGCTGCGCCGCGAGGGCGGTGACGACGGCGGGCAGCTCGGCGGCGGGATCCGCGTGGGCCAGGCTGCCGCCGACGGTGCCCCGGTTGCGGATCTGGACGTGGCCGACGTTGTGGATGGCCTCGCGCAGGAGCGGGCACCGCTCGCGCACCAGCTCAGAACGCTCCACCGCCCGCTGCCGGACCAGTGCTCCCAGGGTGAGCCCGCCATCGAGAGGACGGATGTAGTCGAGCTCGGCCACGCGATTGATGTCGACGAGGTAGCGAGGCTGCGCCAGACGGAAGTTGAGCAGCGGCACGAGGCTCTGGCCGCCGGCCAGGACTTTGGCCTCATCGCCTAGCTCGGCCAGCAGGGCAACCGTGTCGGCTACCCCGTCAGGGTCGGCGTACTGAAACGGCGGTGCTTTCACAGGAGGCCTCCTTCTCCATGATGGAAGCGGCGCGTGCCCTTCAGTTCAGGGTGCTGACGGCGTCTCAGTCGCTAGCGGCCAGGCCTGGCGGCGCTCCGTGGGACAACCCGTTGACCGTTCGGAGCCAGGTCCAGCGTGATGGGTGAGGTGGCCGCCTCCCGCGCACTGCCTACTCTACATGGACTAACCGGACTGGCACCATGTCCGTGGTACCTGTATCTCTGTGCGGCAGGCGGCGCTCGGAGCGCCGGACACGCTATGGTTGCACATGGCTCTCACCGTGGGAACCCCGCTATGGCGATCGCCAGCGTGATGGACCTGGCACCGCCGCGAGAGATTGATCTCCTGATTGATGGTGGGACGGTGGTCACCGTCGACGGGGAGCGCCGCACAATCGACGACGGCGCCATTGCCATCGACGGCGGCCGGATCGTCGATGTGGGACCCCGTGAAACGGTCGCTTCTCGCTTCGCGGGACGTCGGCGCCTGAATACGCGGGGGAAGTACGTGTACCCCGGCCTCGTCAACACGCACACCCATCTGTTCCAGACGCTGCTGAAGGGACTCGGCGACGATCGGGTGCTGGTGGAGTGGTTCCGCCAGATGACAGGTCCGAGCGCCGGCGAGCTGACCGAGGACGACTGCTACTGGGCCGCCCTGGCTGGCTGCTGGGAGGCGCTCCGCTCAGGAACCACGACCATCGTCGACTTCATGTACGTGCACCCACGCCCGAACCTGTCCGACGCGGTCGTTCGAGCAATGACCGAGTCCGGCATCCGCGGAGTTTTCGCCAGGGGCTTCTGCGATACGGGGAAAGACGAGGGGGTGCCGCCCACGCTTGTTCAGCCGCTGCCTGCCATTCTGGCCGACTGCGAGCGCGTCGCCACGCGCTACCACGCGTCGGCGGACGGCCGGCTGACCGTACGCTTCGCCCCCTGCATGATCTGGACGGTAACGGCCGAAGCCCTGCGCGACGTACGCGCGCTCGCTACTCGCCTGGGTGTGGGCCTCACGATGCATATCGCCGAGACGTCTTTCGAGATCGAGAACAGTCGGCGACGCTTCGGCAAGACGGACCTGCAGGTGCTGGAGGAGCTTGGTGTTCTCGGTCCGGACCTCCTGGCGGTCCACTGCGTCTATCTGGACCACGACGATGTCCGGACGCTGGCGGCCAGCGGCGCGGCAGTCTCGCACAATCCCACGAGCAACATGTACCTGTCATCCGGGGTGGCGCCAATCCCCGACATGCTGCGGGCGGGCGTCGCCGTAGGGCTTGCCAGCGACGGTCCGGCAAGCAACAACACGCACAACATGATCCAGAGCCTCAAATTCGCCGCTCTGCTGCACAAAGTGGCGACGCGCGACCCCACCGTCATTACCGGGGAGACGGTACTGGAGATGGCGACCATCGGGGGCGCACGGGCGCTGGGAATGGACGGGGAGATCGGATCGATCGAGACGGGCAAGCGCGCAGACCTCTTCGTAGCTGACCTCGCTGCGTCGCCGTTCTGCTCGCCGGTGCACCACCCGGTCTCCGCTCTGGTCTATTCCGCGGCGGGCCACGAGGTTGAAACGGTCGTGGTTGATGGCCGGGTGGTTCTGGACGAGGGCCACCTGACGACCGCCAGCGAAGAGCGCATCCGTGCGGCAGCACAGATGTCCGCGGATAGCCTGGTTGCGCGAGCCGGCACAGGCGCACTGAGAAAGCGCCCCTGGCGCTCCACTGCCCCTTAGGGCGCACCGGTGCGTGGCTGGCTCGCCGCCGTCGGTCTGGTAGTCCTGTGTCTGGTTCCACGGCAGCGCCGTCTCGTCGCGCTCGCACTGTTGGGTCGTCGGGTCGATCACCGGAGTTTTCCGTTGTGCGGCTCATAGCAGCCGTGGATCACCCCATCGACCCCGGGGATCATGCCGGCGGCGTGGGCGTCGCCTCCGCGGAGCGCACTGCCCAGCACCACACCCGCCACGGCGTACCGTCCTACGTCCTACGCGCCCATTGAGCATCGACATCGTCGTGTCCGTACTGTGCCAGGCTGTCGAAGGCCTGCTGGATGAGGTCAAGACTTACGGACAGGTGAGAGCATTCACGAGGGGCTATCTCCAAATGCCACAAAATTGTGGCATGAATCAGGGCGATGCAGGCGCCAGGGTCGATAGTTGAGCTGCCCTCCGTGATCTCGCGAAGGAGCGCTTCTTCGCGTGTCATTCGGTTCCCGCCGCTGCGAGCAATCAGCGTCGGACCGTCGCCGCCAGGCCCTCGTCAGCCTCGGCGTGCCGCGCTGTGCGGGCTACACCGCCGGAGCATCACGCCGGTCGGTGCCACGAACAGTCTGCCGGCACCGGGGCCCGCGCTCGGCCTGTTAATCGGGCATCATGCCCTTTAGGGAGAGTGGCATGTCGCACACGCCCGACGCGGACGTGGACAAGGTTGGCGAGAACGTGGTCCATGGGGCCGGGCGACGCATGATCCCGTCGGCGACTACCACGGTTCGGTTCCGTCTCACGGACCCCGAGGTGCTGGCCGACCCGTACCCGACCTACCGGCGGATGCAGGCCGACTGCCCCCTGTATCGGGAGCGGCACTTCGGCTGGGTGCTGACACGCTACCAGGACGTCGCCGAGCTCCTGCGGGCACCGCATCTGTCTGCCGAACGCCCGATGCCGAACGACCCTATCCCCCGCGCCCTTCAGCCCATTGCCGACGACGTTCGGTCTCTTCGGCAGTTTCAGTCGCTGTGGATGCTGTATTCCGACCCCCCGCGACACACACGGTTGCGGGCGCTGGTGACCGCGGCGTTCACCCCGCGCATGGTTGCGCGGATGCGGACGCGCATCGAGCAGATCGTCGACAGCCTCCTCGACGGTGCCGGAGACGCCGGCGCCGAATCGCTGGACGTTATCGCTGACCTCGCGGACCCACTGCCGACGACGGTCATTGCCGAGCTGCTGGGGCTGCCGCCCGGGGATCGGATGCTCTTCAAGCGCTGGTCGGACGACATCGCCGCCGGCTTCTTCCTCGTGGTGACACGCGAGACGCCCGCGACCGTGCAACGGGCGTACGCGAGCCAGGCCGCCCTCGCCGCGTACCTGCGTGAACTGATCAGCCAGCGTCGCCGTTCTCCGAGGGACGACCTGCTCAGCGCGCTGGTCACCGCGGAGGCAGAGGGCAGCGTCCTGAGCGAGGACGAGCTGCTACCCACCTGCGTCCTGCTGGTCTTCGCGGGCCACGAGACGACCACCAACCTCATTGGCAACGGCGTCCTGGCTCTGCTCGAGCATCCCGATCAGCTGGAGCGGCTGCGCGCGGATCCGAGGCTGCTGCCGAGCGCGATCGAGGAGCTTCTGCGCTTCTCCAGCCCGGTCCAGGCGACCGCTCGTCGCGCCACCGTTGATTTCGAGCTGCACGGCCAGCGCATTCGGCGGGGCGATTTCCTTCTGCTGCTCCTGGGCGCGGCAAACCGTGATCCGGCGCAGTTTGTCGACCCCGACGTGCTGGACATCGGCCGCGCAGACAACCGCCATCTGGCGTTCAGCCTGGGTCCCCACTTCTGTCTGGGCGCCGCGCTGGCGCGCCTGGAGGCCGAGGTCGCGCTCGACCATCTGCTGCAGCGTTATCCACGCCTGCGGCTGAGCTCGGGAGCGCCAGTGTGGCGTCAGGACGTCTTCCTGCGCGGTCTTACCTCCCTGCTGGTGGCCGATGTCGCCGCCTGACCGCCCGGCCAGACGGCGCGCCAACCGGATAGGGACTTCCCGCTCGTGACACACGGGGCGCGCCCTCCGACCGTGCGTCCGCGTCCTCGCCGTCGAGAAGTCGAACGGGCGAATCTGCCGTGGCCCACCACGCGCCTGGTCGAGCGACGCAAGGAGGTTGCCAGCATCGTCCGGGTCCTTCGTGACCCTGACGTCCGGCTGGTGACGTTGACCGGCCCGCCCGGGATCGGCAAGACGCGTCTCGCGCTGGAGGTCGCTGAGGCAGTCCTCGCCCGTTTCGCGGACGGCGTCTATTTGGTCGACCTGGCGCCGATCCGGGACCCTGGTCTGGTCCCCGCGACGATCGCCCAGGTGCTGGGCATCAGCGACATGGGCACCCGCTCCATCGAGGAGACCCTGGCGCACGTGCTCCACGACAAGCAGGTCCTGCTGCTCCTGGACAACTTCGAACAGCTGCTGCCGGCCGCGCCGATGGTCACCCGACTCCTCGCCGGCTGCTCGCGTCTGAAGGTGCTGGTCACCAGCCGCGCCAGCCTGCGCCTCGCGGCCGAACACCAGATCCCGGTCCGGGGTCTCGGCGTCCCGGACCGCGCCGATCTGGCATCGCTGGACGCGCTCGCGCAGGTGCCTTCGGTGCGGCTCTTCAACCTCCGGGCCGCCGCGGTGCAGCCCGGCTGGCAGCTGACGAGGGCCAACGCCGAGGCGGTCGCCGAGATCTGTACGCGCCTGGACGGCTTGCCGCTGGCGATCGAGCTCGCTGCCGCCCGCGTGAAGGTGCTCACGCCCCAGACTCTGGTCCCACGCCTGGCCCACGCGCTCGATGTGCTGGTCGAGGGCAAGCAGGACCAACCACCGCGGCATCAGACGATGCGGACCGCGATCGACTGGAGCTACAGGTTGCTGTCGGGCGACGAGCAGGCACTGTTCCGCCAGCTGGGCGTCTTCGCTGGCGGCTGGACCGCCGAGGCGGCCGCGGCAGTGCACGGCACGGACTCGCCCGAGCCCTCGCTCGAGCTGTTGCGCTTGCTGGACGCGCTCGCCGACAAGAACCTCGTCTCTGTCGACGAGCGAGCCGACGGAGAGGTCCGCTTCGGCATGCTCCAGACGCTGCGCGAGTTCGCGCTCGAGCAGCTGGCGGCCGAACAGGAGCTCGCGGGCGCGCACCGTCGGTATGCGCTGTACTACCTGCACCTGGCCAGACAGGCGGAGCGAGCGTTCGACAGCGCCGCGCAGCCAGAGTGGCTGGAGCGGCTCGAGCGGGACCACGACAACGTCCGGGCCGCGCTGGACTGGTGCACGGCCGAGGGGGACGCGGCGTCCGTCGAGACAGGGCTGTGGCTCGGGGCCGCGCTGTGGTTCTTCTGGGACGTACGTGGGTACGGGGGCGAAGCGCGCGAACGACTCCGGCACCTTCTGGCGCTGCCAGCCGCCCAACAGCCACGCGGCGCCCGCGCCCGCGCGCTCCAGTCCGCGGCGTGGATGGCGTACGTGCTGGGGGACGCGGCCGACGGGCTGGCAGCCGCGGAGGAGAGCTTGGCACTGGCGCGTGACCTGGGCGACGGGGCCATCCTGGCCCGCTCCCTGGCCATCATGGGGGTGATCCTGGGGCTCAACACGGATCAGCACGGGCGTGCCGAGCCGCTGCTGACCGAGGCGCTCGGCCTGGGCCAGGCGCTGGAGGATACCTTCACCGTGGGCTTCGCGCTGTTCACTCTCGGGCGCATCGCAATGGTCCGCGGCGAGCACGACCGCGCCGTGCAGCATCACGAGGACTGTCTGGCGGCCTCGCGCCGGACCGGCAACACCTGGGGGGTCTCCTGCACGCTCTACAGCCTGGCCTTCGTCGCCGTTGCCCGGGGCGACCTGGGGTACGCGGTGGCGCTCCAGCAGGAAAGCCTGTCGCTCAATCTCACCCTGCGCAACACACGAGGCATGGCGCTCAACGTGGACATGCTGGCTGTGCTGGCGCTACGCCAGCACCAGGTACAACGCGCCGCCCGGCTGTTCGCGATGGCGGACGTTCTGTGCGACGCGGCGAACTATGCTCTGCCGCCGGCCCTGGTTGCCTGGCATGCGCAGGGCGTCGCGGCGGCGCGCGGCCAGATGGGCGAGACCGCCTTTCGGGCCGCGTGGCGTGAAAGCCGTGCCCTGCCCCCGGACGCCGTGGTCCTGTACGCGGGCGGGACCGTCGCCAGAAGGGAAGGACGTCCGGACCCGGGCTGGCGGCGCCGGGGCGGAGATGAGCAAGCGCCGGAGCTATCGGCACGGGAAGTCGAGATCGTTCTCCTCGTGGTGGGTGGGTTGACCGACGGCGAGATCGCGGACGAGCTCACCATCAGCCCACGGACCGTGGATGCTCACCTGCGCCGGATCTTCGCGCGGCTCGGACTGCGATCGCGCACCCAGCTGGCCATCTGGGCCGTGGGCCGAGGACTGGCGCACCATCTCGGTGACCCGAGAGCAGCCGGAGCACGCCAGGGTCGAGTTGCGCGGTCCGCGTAGCGCCGATTAGGGAATTCTCCCTAACGCCTCCGCCTCAATATTGAGGAATTCGGACGGTGTCCCGGCTGGCGGCGCCGCCTACAGTGGCGGCACCAGCAGACGAGGGTCCGCGGACGCGCACCGCACGTCCGGTTCGCGCGGACTTCGTCCTGGGTGGCCGGCCCGCATCGGCCAGGCGTCGAGCCGCAGGAGCATAGCTCTCCAACCAGTGGGACCGCGTGGGGCGCGCTGGACCAGGTGCCCCCGGACTGAGTTCACCACTCGAGGAGGGCCGTGGTGCGCCTGCAACACCGAAGGGAGTGGAGCAGACCGATGCGCCTGGGAGCAGCACACGGTCCTCTCATATCCGCGTCGAACCATTGGTGGGCACCGGCGTGCACGGCCAGATCCACGATGCCCCGTGCTCGTACGACGGTCGTCTGTGCGGTACCGGATGGGTTGACCTGCCCCCCCACGGGTTTCGCGGCGTCCCAGGACCGGGGCTGCCTGGCGCAAACTTCGACGGTCTCGGGGAGAAATCGGGTGCTGGAACGCTTTGGGAACGCCTCGCCGACCACCTCGGCGGGGCCAGAACGCCTTCGGAACGCCTTGGGAACGCCTCGACCGCAGACTGGGCCAGCGATGAGCGCCTCTCTGACGTGCACGATGGCTCACACGGACGACCGCGGCCAGCGACCGGCGACATGCGTCGGGTGCGCGACCGGCATAGCGGAGCTTTGATGCCCGGCGCCCAGACACACGAGGCACGCAACGGCTGGGCGGCGGTCCAGCGACCGGTCCCGACGTCCCCGACCGCTCCAGGGCAGCTCGGGCTCGCGCCCAGCGCGCGGCCGTCCCGCTGGCGACCGTTGCGCCGGGCCATCACGCCCCGCGTCGTGGCCGGCCTGGTGGTGATGGCCACGAGCTTCGGCGGCTACCTGGGCTGGCTCCTGGTGAGCACGCCGCCCAGCAGCGAGCTCGTCGTGCTGGCGCGCGACGTCGACGCGGGAGCCGCACTGAGTCGGGACGACCTGACGAGTATCGCCGTGCAGCTGCCCGATTCCGCCGGGCCAGCCGCGATCCCGGCCGCCGAGCTCGACCGTGCCGTGGGACGGCGGCTGGTCGGTCCGGCCTTTCGCGGCCAGCTGCTCGTGCGGCAGCAGCTCGCCACGACCGATCAAGCCGAGCTGCTTCCCGGACAGGAGGCCACGACCGTCGCCGTCCGCCCCGACACCGCGAGCAGCGGCGCCCTGCAGCGCGACGACCTGGTGCGGGTCGTAGTCACCATGAACAAGGGCCGCCCCGACGCCAGCAGTCGCACGGTCCTGCCGTCCGCCCGCGTGCTCACGATCGGGCGCGGGGACCAGCGGCCGTCGACCGGCACGGGACTTCCCGGCGGCCTGGCGGCTGGCGCGACGACCGGGTCTGGCACAGCCGCGGCTCCCCGCCAGGCGCAGCCGATCAGCACCGTGACGCTGAGCGTCCCGAGCGAGCAGGTCGAGGCGCTGCTGGCCGCCAAGTGGGCCGGCGAGATCGACCTGGTGCGGCTGGGACCGAGCCGCGGTCAGGACGCGTCCGCATCAGGAGCCGGCCGGTGAACGCGACCCTATCCGGCCGGCCCAGCCGTCGCCGGCGGGCGGCGTCCCTGGAGGGCTCGGTGATCCGGGTCCTGGTCGCCGTGGCGGCGACGCGCGAGCGCGCGCTGCTGCCGGCCCTGCACGCGGCCGTGCCGATGACGGGCAGCGTGTTCGAGGTGCTGCGGCGGTGCCTGACAGCCGACGAGCTGGCAGTGAGTCTCAGCGAGGGCCACGCCGACGCGGCCGTCGTCGACGACAGTCTACCCGGCCTGAGTCCCGGAATCCTGGCGCAGAGCGTGGACGCGGGTATTCCCGTCGTGCTGGTGGGCGGCCCGCCGGGTGCGCCACGGGTGCCTGGCGTGCTGCAGGTTCCGGCCGAGACGCCCGCCCAGCAGGTGTGCGCCGTGCTGGCCGCGGCCGTACGCGACGCCCCGGAGGAGCTCCGCGCCGCGCTCGTTGCCACCGGCGCGGAAGCGCACGGCGGTGGCCCGTCGAACCCCGCGGGCATTGAGCCGCCCCCGGCGCCGCTCGCTCGGGCCGCCCAGGTTGTCGCCGTCATCGGGCCGCCGAAAGGAAGCGTGGGTACGACCCGCATTGCCATCGAGATTGCGGCGGCGCACGAGCGCCGCGGGTCTTCCCTGCTGGTCGACGCGGTGCTCGACGAGCCAGGCGTGACGGCGATGCTGGGGCTCAATCCCGCGCGCAACGTCAGCGTCCTCGCCGCCGCGTTACCCGGACGCGACCAGGTTCGCTGGGCACGGGCGCTGCGTGACGAGCTGCAGGCGCTGGACGGGGCGCGCACCCCGAGCGCCGCCGTCCTGGCAGGCACCCCCAGCGCGGAGCTCCGCGCGCGGCTGGACCCGAACTTCCTGGTCGAGCTGGTGACGCAGGCAGCTGCGCCCGGCGGCTTCGCGTGGGTCGTGATCGACGCCGGAGCCGAGCCGCCGGCCGGAACCCTGGAGGGCGCCTGCTGGCGGGCGCTGGTCGAGGCGGCCGACCGCGTGCTGCTGGTCGTGCTGCCGGACATCGTCGGGCTGCGCCGCGCGCTCGGGACTCTCGCACGCCTGGGCCGGCCGGCCGCGGGGCGGGTCGGCATCGTCTTGAACCGCCACCGCCGCGGCGAGCACGACGACCCGGCTGATCTGGCATTGCTCTTCGGCGGCGTGCCCGTGGTAGCCGTAGTTCCGCAGGACGACCGCGCCTGCGTGGCAGCGCTACGGGCGCAGCGACCGGTGGTCAGCCTGGGCCGAGGCTCGGCCGCAGGCGAGCTGCGGCGACTGGCCGATGCCATGCGGTCGGAGCGGCCCACGCCCACCGGCTGGCGGGGCTGGCGCGATCGCTGGCTCCGGCGGGGGCGCTGAAGGGATAGACATGCACGACGGCGGGTCGCGGTTGAATGGCATGCAGCGGGACAGGGACGGCCTGGCGGGCGGGCCCAGCGCGATCGATCGCGCGGCCGAGGACGTCTTGCACCAGCGCGTCCTCGGCCGGCTCAAGGAGCGCTTCCGCGAAGCCGACCTGCTCGCACCAGGACCCCAGGTCGAGGACGAGGTCCACGGAACGATCGGTGGGGTGGTGCGAGCCTACCGCCATGAGGCCGCGATCGCCGGCACACCGGGCCTGGACGACCCGTCCGGCATGGAGGCACGGCTTTCCGACCGCGTGCTGGGGCTGGGTTACCTGGCCCCGCTGCTGGCGAAGCCGAACACTGAGGAGATTCAGGTCATCGGGCCGCGCGTGCGCCTGTTTACCGATGGCCGCTGGCAGCTGGTCGAGCACCTGGTGCCCGACGACGCCGAGACGCTGCGCCTGATCCGCCGCATCGCCGGGCCGCTCGGCCACCACATCGACGAGAACTCGCCCGAGCTCGAGAGCTCGCTGCTGGATGGCTCCCGCCTGACGGCGGTGATCCCGCCCATGACCGAGCAGGTCACGCTGGTGATCCGGCGCTACGTGGTGCGTGCGCACCGCCTGGGCGATTTGGGCTCGCTGCCGCCGGCGGCCGTCGCTCTGGTGGAGCGCTACGCCCGAGACGGCGCGAGCTTCCTGATCGCTGGCCCGGGCGGGGCGGGCAAGACCACCCTGCTGCGCTCCGTGGTCGCGGCCGGCGACCCGGCGCGGACGGTCTGCTCGATCGAGGACGTGCGCGAGCTGATGCTGCACCGCTACGTGCCAGTCGTGATCCCGCTGTACGCCCGGCGCCAGAACATCGAGGGCCAGGGCGCCATCAAGCACCGCGAGCTGGTACGCAAGTCGCTGCGTCTTCGGCCGGACACCATCGTCGTTGGCGAGGTCCGTGGCGACGAGGCGCTCGACCTGCTTCTGGCCGGCGCCACCGGCCACCAGTGTCTGGGGACCATCCACGGCCGCTCGCCACGCGGGGCGCTGCGGCAGCTGGCGACTTTCGCGCGCCTCGCGCCCGAGGGGGTCGGGGCCGCCGCGCTGAACGAGATGATCGCCGAGCACTTCGACCTGGTGCTCGTCTGCCAGCTCCGGGCGGACGGGACACGCCGCGTCACTCATATCTTCGAGGTGACCGGCCTGGGACCCGACGGCGTCATCGAGGGCAGCGACCTCTGGCTGCTGGATCCCCGAACCGGCGAGCTCGTGCCGACGGGCGTGCAGCCACGCCGGCTTGGCCCCGGGCGCGGAGAGCGTCCGTGAGCGGCGTGGTCGGGCTCACGCTGGCGCTCCTGTTCGCCTTCGGGGCGTTTCTGGTCTACGACGGGCTCACCCGGCCAGCGGCCGAGCCCGCGCGTCCGCCACGCCAGATGCGCGCGGCCGCCGACCGTCTGCGGGTCTTCCTGCGCGCCGCCGGCCTGGCGCTGACGGTGCGCGCCTTCCTGCTGTCCTCACTCGGCTGCGGCCTGGCCTGCGCCGCGCTGGCGCAGGCCATCCTCGCCTGGCCGGTGACGACGGTCCTGGCGCTGGCGGGAGGCTCGGGACTTCTCCTGGCGCTGTACGCGCCGCGCGCCGCTCGGCGGCGGGCAGCCGAGCGCGCCGCCCTGCCAGCATTCGCCGAGCAGCTCCGCGCCGGCATTGGCTCCGGCCACTCGCTCGAGCAAGGGCTGGTGCGGCTGGCGGCCACGGGACCGGAGGGTCTGCGGCCCGAGCTGCTGCGCCTGGTCCTGCGGGCCCAGCTCGGCGACCTGGAGACCGCCCTGCGCGAGCTGCGTGACCGTCTCGGCGACCCGCTCGCCGACGAGTTCGTGGCGGCGCTCATCCTGGCCCATCGCGTCGGCGGCCGGGAGCTGGGGCCCGTGCTGGTCCGTCTGGCGGACTCGACGCGCCAGCAGCTCGCGCTGCGCCAGGAGGCCATCGCCCGACAGGCGTCCGTCCGTCTGACGGCGCGCATCGTGATGATCGTGCCGGTCGCCACCCTGGTCCTGATCCGCCTGGTCGCACCGGACTACCTGGCCGTGTACGACAGCGCGGCGGGGCAAATGGTGCTGCTGGGCTGCTTCGCCTGGTTGCTGCTGGGCTACGGAGTCCTGCTGTGGCTGGGCAAGCTGCCGGAGAGCCCGCGGGTGCTGGTGCGATGACTCCAGGCATGCCCGAAGCGCTGCTCGGCTGGATGGCGGCCACCGCGACCGCCGGCCACGCGCGCTGGGACCTGGTCGTGGCGCCCCAGCCAGGCCGTCTGGTCTGGCCGCTGCTGTTCGCGCTGGGCGCGGGTCTGCTCGTCGGCCGGGGGCGGCGGCCCCTGCCGCTCGCCGAGCGCATGCGCCGCCTCGACCTGGACGCCCGTCTGCCGGAGACCCTGGCGGGACGCGGCGACCAGACGGGCTCGGGCCCGCTGCCCGGCGGGCCGGGTGTCCTGCTCGGGCCGCTTGGGGCGGATGCGGCCGCGCTGTTGACCCGTCTGGCGCGCCGGCTGGCGCCCGGCCTGGTGGCCGGCCCGGCGCTCGCGCGCGAGCTGCGGCTGGCCTTCCGCGGGCGTAGCGTCGGCGGGCACGCCGGGGTTAAGGTCGCGTGCGCTCTGGCGCTCGGCCTGCTCGGGCCGCTGGCCTGGGCGCTGGACGGCTTCGACAGCCCGCCCTGGCTGTGGCTGCTGGCGGCCGGGCTCGGCTTCCTGGCTCCCGACTGGGAGCTGCGCCGGCGGCTGAGGATGCGGCAGGAGCGGCTGGTCGCCGCCCTGCCGCCGATCTGCGACCAGCTGAGCGTCGCGCTCTCGGCGGGGCTCTCGCTGGAGCAAACGCTGCTAGCGGTGACCGACGGCAGTGTGGGAGACCTGGCCGACGAGCTGCGCTGGGTGCTGGCGCTGGTCCAGGGCGGGGCCACGTTAGTCGACGCCCTCGACGAGATGGAGGCGCGCAACGGACTGGCCGAGGTGAGTGGGCTGGTCGCGGCGCTGCGCGCGGCCTATCGTGACGGCTCGCGCGCGGGCGCGCTGGTCGCGGCCCACGCGGACGCGCTGCGCGCCGCCGAGCGAGCTCGCCTTGTGGAACATGGCGCCCGGGCGATGACCCAGATGGTCCTACCGGTCGGCCTCTTCTTGCTGCCGGTGATGGTCGTTGTCCTGGTCGTGCCGGCGGTGGTCCAGTTCGCCGGCCTGGGAGGAGGTTCGTAGAGACAGGAGAGCACCAGAAGGACGGAGGATGCTGCGACCAGACGGAGGGAGAGATCAGTGGTGGACGAGCGCATGACACGCGATCAGGTGCACAAGGAGGACGTGATGGACTGGCAAGGTGGGATGGAACGGCTGCGGCGGGATGCCGCTCTGGTGGTCGACGCGCTGCTGGTGGTGAGCCTGTGGCTCGTGCTGAGCGCGCAGGCGATGGGGCCCTGGCTGGTGGGGCGTCTGATGGCCCGGCCGCGCCGGCAGCCAGCGCAGGCCACGATCGAGATCATCATCGCGATGGCCGTCCTGGGCGTGCTCGCCCTCGGCGTGTGGAAGATCATCGGACCGACTGTCCTGAATCGGGCCACGGGCATCAGCACCGACCTCCAGAATGCCGGCACCGGCACCACCGGTACCGGAACTTAACGGTCGGCGTGATGCCTGCCAGGCGCCGGGCGGCGCAGACGACGGTCGAGGCCGCCCTGGCCCTGCCGACCCTCCTGCTGGTGCTGTTCGTGCTGCTGCAGAGCGCGCTGTACGTGCACGCGCTGCATGTGGCTCGCGCGGCGGCGCAGGAGGGCGCGCGGGCCGCCGCCTCCGACGGCGCGACGCTCGCCGATGGCGAGCAGCGCGCCCGCGCCCTGCTGGTGGCCGGGCTGGGCCGCAGCGGCCTGTCGCTGAGCGTGGATCCTGGCGAGGACGCCAGCAGCGTGCAGGTCCGGGTGCACGGGTCCATGGGCCTGTTAGGCGTCGGTCCCGTCCGCCGGATGGGGCTCCCGCTGGAGGCCTGGGGAAGTGCGACGCGCGAGAGCTTCCGCCCGTCAGGAGGCGGTGGGTGATAGCGCCCACGCTCCCTCACCAGCGGGGCCAGGTGTTGGTGGAGCTGGCGCTGCTGCTCCCGATCGGGCTGCTGCTGATCTTCGCGGTGCTGGGCGTGGCGCGCGTCACCACGGCAGCGCTCGGCTTGAGCGCCGTGGTGCGCGAGGCCGCCCGCGCCGGTGCCCAGGGCGGCAGCGCCGCCGACGCCTGGCAGCGCGGCTACGGCCGCGGCCAGATGGTCGCGGCCGAGGACGGGCTGCGGCCAGGCAGCCTGGAGCTGCAGGTGGATACGTCAGACTTCGGCCCGGCCGGCGAAGTACGCGCCCGGGCTCAGTACACCGTGTCGCTGGCGGACGTGCCGCTGCTGGGGTTGGCCCACGTGAAGCTGAGCCGGACGCACGCCGAGCCAGTCGGCGCTTACCGGAGTATCGGCGGATCATGAGAGTGTGCCAGCGCGCACAGGCAACCGTGTTCTTCGTCGTGCTGCTGCCGACATTCCTCGCCGTGGTCGGGCTGGCGCTCGACGGCGGGCGCCTGCTGGAGAAGCACGCGGACCTCGAGGCGGTGGCGGACGCGGCGGCGCGAGCCGGGGCCGCGGCGATCGATACCACGGTGGAGGGTGATCTGCGCAGCGACCCGGACAGCCCGCCGCGGCTCGATACCGTGGCAGCCAGCGAGCGAGCGACCGCCTACGCGCAGTACCAGGGCGTCCAGCCGCTCGGGGTCGCCGCGACGCCGGACCAGGTCACCGTCCGAGTCCGCCGGCGGGTGCCAACCGTGTTTCTGCGCATCGTTCACGTGGACAGTTTGTGGATCGAGGCGCGCGGGGTGGCTCATCCGCGCTCCGGCGTGAGGGGGGTGGCGGGAGGATGAGCAGGGACCGGGAGGACAGCGCCGGACCTAGCCTGTCTCCGGCGGCTGGCGTCGGCGTCGTCATGGTCGTGTTGGCTCTCGTGCTGGGCGCTGGCTACGGGCTGACGCGGCAGGCTGTCCAGCGACCGACATCGGGTCCCGCGCCGGCCGCCGTGAGCACAGAGCAGCTGCCACCAGGGACCGAGCCGCGACCGGTGCGCGCGACGGCCACAGCGGTGCCGAGCGGGCCGGTCACGACGGGTGCAGGCACGGAGCCAAGGCGGACGGACACGCCGGCCGCGATCGGTGGCAAAGATAGCCGGCTGGCCGTGGTGCCCACGCCGCCGGCAGACACGAATCCGAGGACAGGAGCGCAGCCGCGAACATCGGCGCCGCGTCCCGTGGCCGGCCAGACCGAAGGACCAGCTCGGTCTGGCCCCCGCGTGGAGCAAGCCGGACCTCCGAGCGATGACGCCCAGCAGGTCGCGCCCGTGTTCGGCGAGCCGCCGGAACGCCTCGTCCAGAGTGCTCCGCTACCCGTCGAGTTGCCCTCCAGCGCTGTCCTGGACGGGGCTGAGGTACTCGTCGGTCCCGACGGTGTGCGCACCGCGGGCGCTCGAGCCTTTGCCCGGACACTGCTCCAGCGAGCCCAGGCACGGGTTGTCCACCCGAACGAGGAGCCCGCGTTGCAGCAGGTAGCCGAGGAGGTGCTGGCCGACGAGCTCGCCCGGGCGCAGATCGCCGGGCTGCTGCGGCCGACGCGGCTCAGACAGGGTGATGTGACCGTCCAGGTCGACCTTGTGGCAACGCTTCCGAACACCAGAACCGCGACGATGCCGCTGCCATCCGGTGGACGTGTCACCTCGGTTGGGATAGCGGCGGGTGTGGCGCAGCGGACGGACCCTGACTACCTGCCGGACCTGGTGGCGGTGGCCGCGGTGGCGTACCGATGAGCGTGTCTGGCATGGCCGAGCGGCTCGTGAGTCAGCGTCGGCGGCGGGTACACTCCAGGACCCACTTTTTGTCTTTTGGATCGGGATGTGGCCACGTAACAGGGAGTCCGGCGGCCAGTCGGTGAGCTATCCATCCAGGTGTACAACGCCGTGCGTCGGGCACGGCCGGACGCTGGCCACCGCTACCAGGAGCAGCGCATGACCTCACGCATCATTCGACTCGTCGCCATCGCCGTGCTGGTCGGCTCGGCGGCCTTGCCGGTCGCCGCCCAGGACAACCCAGACCCGACAGCACAGGGTCAGGACCCGGCACAGGTTGGGGACTCTGCCGCGCCGACCGCCGACGACACGGGCATGGCGCCGGCTCAGCCCGCCGACCCGGCGGCCGACAGCCCTGCTCCGCCTGCTCCTCCCGCGCCCGACCCATCGGCTGTGATCGCTCAATGGGGGGCGGCGCCGACTATTGGACCCGCTGCCGATCAGGCCGTGGCCCAGCGCTGGTTTCGCGATCAGAACGCTCAGCGCGCCCGCTGGGGCGTGCCGACGGCGACCCGTGACCCGTACCTGGACTGGGAAGCCGAGAACTTGCTGCGGAGTTCCCTCGGCCAGTCCCCACTGCCCCAGCCGCCTGGACTCAGCAAGCCTGCGGTCGCACTACGGAGCTCGCAATCGGACCAGGCCATCGTGTCACAGCCACAGTTCTGGACTACCTCAGACGATCTCTGGCAGGCGTGGAATGACAGTATTGAGGGCCAGCCGCCTGCTGGGTGGGCCGATGAGCGTCCGGGTGAGCCATGGTTCACCCGGGAGAACTATTTGCAGCTCTTCAAGTTGCGCCAGATGCCGCGTTTCGACCGATACCGCCTTATAGGCGTCGCCGGCCGCGTCAACACCAACCACGACGTGCCGACCGAGCTCCTGTCAGGACACAAGGATCAACTAGAAGCTATCGCACCGGGTTCCATCGCTGCTTACCAGCCCGTCGTCTACTCGGGAAACTTGGTGGCCGTCGTAGGGTACGACCCCTGGATCAACCCGGATGGGACTCTCCGCACATGAGGGTGCGCCGCACGTCTTCCCTGGTCGGGATGGTGGCAGTCCTCACTTTTGTTGTGGGCATCGCAGCGGCGCAGCCGATGCCGGATTACTTACGAATCACTCCACCAGCAGGCATGCGATGGAAGTCGCTCGACCAGTCGGGGATTACTAGTGACAACATCTTTGTCGACAAGAACGGCGATACCTGGCTGCGGAAGTCAGCCGCGGCAACGTTCACTCGCTCGTTCGTTCTGGTACAGCTCGTTGGTGATTCAGGCGGCACGGATAAGTGGATGGACTTAGTCGAAAACATGCCGCGATACCTTGGACTTCGGCCTGACTCGGACTGGGCCAATTACGGTGCTTTCACCGCTGATGCAAACTGGCGAGCACTAATAACGAGCCAAAGAGAGCTTGCCTTCCTGCTGGCGGGACCACAGGGCTTGGCTACGCCGCGGTCGGCCATTCTGCCTATTTACCGATCGGCTTCTGACCCAAGTGTGCTGTGGTCAACACCTGATCAGGGTCCCTTTCCCCAAGACGCTGTGTTGACCGGTGACTTCGATGTGGTTCCTCGGGTGAAGGCTGGCACGGACATTCCGTACACGGTCACGGTTCAGGACCTGTTCACTGACCCGCCGTCCGAGATCACCCGTCCTGGCGGCTACGAGCTCTATCGCAACTACTACCCGCAGTTCAACGACGACGGATCGCTGAGCCTCACCGTGGCCGGCGACTTCAGCTTCCAGAAGGATTATCTCCTACCTGAGGGGCCTCCGTGCGCGGGCGGGCTGCCACGAATGCCCGACGGCAGCTGCGCCGACGGCACCACGGACATCCCGGCTCCGATCCCCAACGACGGAGGAACACCCACGGCCGGTGGCGGGGGGCCGCCCACAAGCGGCAGCCCAGAATCTCCAGCGGCTACGGGCGGGCCGGTGCTTGGTGGCCCACCCCTGGTGGCACCCGAGCCGACAGCAGCGCCCGCCCCACCGTTGGTTCCGCCCACGCTCTCTCAGAGCGCGTGCGCAGCGGTCTCCGGGGCGGTCCTGGACCTGTGTGGTGAAGCCTCTGGCCGGGCTCAAACGGTGGGAACCATCGTGCCATTACCGCCAGTCACGCTGCACGTCAACCCGAACCTGGGGGTGGTCCACATCCCGGACTGGTTCTGGGCGGAAGGCTACGATGGCGGTCCGCGGACGGTGACGCGCCAGTACAGCCTGCCGTGGTCGCGCCCCGGCAACCCGATCGTCGACCCCGACACAGGCGCGGTGATCGGGTACACCGCCGGCTCATCAGGCACGTACGACCTCACCGTCACCGTCCGCTATCGCCCAGCCCGCTACCGCTGGGCGTTCGGCGACGGCGCTGATCTGGACACGAGCTCACTTGGCCAGGCGTACCCGCTCGTCTCGGATGTCCAGCATGCCTACAGCTCGAGCAGCCTCGGTCAGCCCGGCGATCAGTACACCTACCGGCTCGTCGTCGACTGGGTCGGCGATTGGCAGGTCGCTGGCGACGCCAGTGGTAGTGGCACGCTGCCGTCGCAGCAGAGCATCTACGCCGCCCGGCAGCTTATGCGCGAAGTTCAGCAGCTCCGCTGCCCGGACACGGGCTGCGTCCCGTGATTGTCTGCGCGATCTGAGAAAGGAGCCTCCGATGAACGACCCCGTCCCGTCCGTCCGCCGCTCTCTGCTTGAGCTGAGCGGGATCGTGCTCCTGCTGGCTGCCTGGGGCGCCGGCCTGCTCCACTTCGCCGGCCTTCCGGACCTGGCGCGGCTGCCGGCCTGGCCGGGCTTCGGATCCCTGGTGGTCCTCATGCGCAATCGGTCCACTCCCCTTGACGGGGCCGTACAGGTCACTGTGCTGGCCCAGTGGCTCGTCTGGGGCGCGCTGGTCGCCTGGCTGGCGCTGTCACTGGCCATCGAACTCGTCCTGGCCGCGGCCGAGGCCCGCGCGGCACGGAGCGCAGCCTGGCTTCGCGGTCTGCGCGTCGTCGCGCAGCGCGCCTCCTTTCCCCTGGTGCGCCACGCCGTGGCCACCGCGCTGGCGGTGCAGGTCGTCGTACGGCCGCCGGTCTCGGCCTTCGCCGAGCCGCTAACAATCGCGCAACAGGAAGTGCAACCGTCGGCCTACAGCCAGGGCGAGGAGCCCGCCGCGGCCGACGCGGTGTGGCACACCGTCCAGCCAGGCGACACCTTGTGGAATATTTCCCAGCGCTACTACGGAACTGGCGAAGAATGGGAACGCCTGATCGACGCCAACGTCGACCGCCCGATGCTTGGCGGGGGCACGTTCACCCGCGCCGGCATGATCTATCCTGGCTGGCTCCTCAGGGTGCCGCTCCCCGCCCGCTCGATCGACTCTGAGGACGGGCAAACCGTTTACACGGTGCGGTCCGGCGATACGCTGCGCGGCATCGCCGCGCGGCTGCTCGGGAGCGAAGACCGCGTCGGCGAGCTGGTGGCGCTGAATGTCGGCCAGTCCCGGCTCGGCCCGGACGGCCCGGTGCTGGAAAATCCCGATCTGATCTGGCCAGGGCTCCAGCTGCGCCTCCCGAGCGACGAGCCCTCCGAGGACGTGGCTGTCGACGAGAGTAATCCGGCGCCTCCAGACCCCGCTCCCGCCAGCGCGGCGCCCGCGCCAGTCGCGCCGGTCAGTGCGCCGGATCTCCCGGATCCCGCGATCCCCCGAGAAGTGCCCGCGCCTCCGCCTGTGCCGACAGTCATCAGCCAGCCCGATGTGCCACCCACGCCGGTCCCGGTGGCGTCGCCGGCGGTGGCCTCGGCCGAGCCTGTCCCTCCGTCCGCGACTGAGCCGGCGCATGTCGCACCCGAGCAGGCGGCGGTTGCGGGCGCTGGTGCGGCCGCGGCTTTCCTGGCGGGGGGCGCCCTGGTGGTCCGCCGTCGGCGGCCAGCTCCGGTTCTGACCGGTCAGGAGAGCGATGTGCAGGTCGAGGACGGTTTTGCCAATGCCGACCCGGTCGAAGGTCTGGTGCGCCGCCTGGCACGGACGAGCGACCCGCCCTCGGCCGTCGCCAGCTTGCTGGCGCAGGCGTACGCGGCCCACTTCGCCGAGCACCTCTCGGAGGACGAGCAGCACGAGGCGATGCAGGGGGTAGCCCTGGCCGCCACGCGGCACGGCCGAACCTCGACCACGCTGATCCTGGCGGCGCCGATGGCGGCGCGTCCCCATCTCGTCCGCGGTATGCAGGCCGCCACGGCGCGCGCCTTCGGTGAGTACGTCGACGTGGATGGCCTCGTGTCGAACGAGGGTGACGTGCTGGTCCGCCTGACCTGGGATCCGCGCCACCCTGTGCCGGGGAACGTCCTCGATCTCGTCGGCGCCGGAGCGAGCGACGCCGCGTGGCCGGCACCGTGTCTGGTGCAGATGCTCGTCCTCTACGACCGTCAGCCGTTCGCCGTCAACTGGCACGCTCTGAGCAACGTGCTCGTGGCGATGCCGACGGGGCAGGGCGTCGAAACCCCGCTCACCGGGTTGGTGACGTCGCTCGCCAGCGTGCGCCGCCCAGAGGATCTCGGGGTGGTCCTGCTGGCCCGGCCTCACACGCTGCCCGGCGAGCTCGGCCGATTGCCGCACCTGCTGATGGACCCGGCTGACCCCGGGGAAGCTGCCGTCTCCCTGAGTGCGGTCGAGGGCGTTCGGCAGGAGCTCGAACGGCGGATGACGGACGGAGCGACCGACGAGCCCGACCTGGTCGTGGTCGTCCGTGAGCTCGGCGACGTGGAGCCCGCGGCCATGAGGGTTCTCGGCACGATCGCCGCGGCCGGCCCGCGCTACGGGGTGCGGCTCGTGGCGGCCAGCGAGCGACCGGTGGCCGAGGTCCTGCAGACCTGTCCATTCCTCGACGCGTTCGGCACCCGTCTGGTGCTTGAGACCAGGGACGAGGAAGAGAGCGTGGCCCTGCTTGGCACGCCAGGCGCCGAAGACCTCGGGTCAGGCGGCCACGCCATGCTGCGTCTGGAGGGCCGCCAGCCAACAGAGGGCTGGGCGTGCCGCGTGCCAGCCGACCACCTGGCCCGCATGCTGAACCTGATGGGCACACGCACGCCCCGAACGACCGCCGCGGACGACGACTCGGCTGCGACGGAGGAGGGCGGCGACCAGCCCGTGGAACAGGACGCGGCCGGGCCCGGAGACGGACCCGAGGTGGTCGACGTCGGCGAGCCCGCGACGGCCTCGGCCGAGCTGCCGGCAGAGGCGACAACGGCCAGCGCCTGGCCAGGCTCGCCGCTGCTCCAGCGGTTGCGGTCGGCCCCGATTCGGGTGCGGTGTCTGGGCGCGCGGGACGTCTGGTACGGCGACCGGCTTCTTCCACTGAGTGACCCGGAGGTCCTGCTTCTGCTGGCGGTCCACCCGATCACGGGCATCCAGAGCGAAGCACTGGCCGACATGCTGTGGGAGGACGGGCCCTCCAACCCGAATGGCGCCCTCCGCAAGCGCCGCTTCCGCGTCAGAGACGATCTGCGGCGGATGGTCCCCGAAGTGACGGCAGATCCGCTGCCCGGCGACCCGAGCCACGGCGAGCGTGTTGTCGCTCTCAACGTCGACGTCATTGCGAGCGACGTGCACGAGTTCCTCGAGCTGCTCAAGTGCGCGCGAAGTCTCGAGCCCGCCGACGCGGTCCAGGCGTATGAGGCAGCGCTGGCGCTGTATCGAGGCGACCTGCTGGACTCCGTTGACATGCCGAACTACCGGTGGATGTACGACGGGGCCCAGGTCGCGCTCACGTTGCGTAGCGACTACCGACGGCAGCAGCGTGAAGCCCGTCTGCGCCTCGCTGAGCTGCTGGCAGCCGGTCATGAGACAGGACTGGTCCGGGCGGCGGAGCTGTACGTAGGTCTGTGTGCGGAGGAGCCTGACGACGAGCGGCTGTGGACGGCCCTGTTTCCGATCAACGAGCGGGCAGGCAGCCTGCTGGGACTGGAGAGCGCCGTGCGCCGGCTGCGCGCCGCGCTGACGGAACTGGCGCCAAACGAGGTGGACGTGGAGAGCGTGCCACTGCCGCCGAAGCTGGATCGGCTCGTGCAACAGATTCGTGAGCGGATCGGCGCTGCCCACACGCAGATTGGGGCGACAAGTCAGTCGTTGGGAAGCTGAGTCCCGATGGAAGAGTAGAGCACTCCCCTCCCGCCTCGTCTTTGGGGCTTAGTATGCGATGGGGGTTCACCTTGATCTCGTGGTCGCTGCAAGTGAGACCGCAGGGCCGCTACCGCCCAGCAAGTCCAACGCAGAAATCCCCGCAGATCAGAGGATTGATGCACCGGACATATCTTGCACCATGGACTCGCTGAAAAGTGCAGGTACTGCCTGCCGCCAAGCCTAAGTGTGATCCACCTTTACCACAGTGATCGGATTCGCTCCAGCCTGACCAGCCGACGGAACTCGACGCTAGGTCAGGTCCCACAACCAGACGGCCGAGCCAGCCCTCCGGGGAATACTCGGCCGGCACGAACCCTATGTGGGTCGAATAACGGGCAGCAACCCAACTCACCCGCATTCCCCCATCTGCTTCTCATTCCCGGATGCGACACTCCAAGCCATTTTTCCGTCCGTACGTAGACAAGCCAAACTCGTCTCCATGGAGAGTATCTGATGCATAGTGGGGACAAAGCGCACACACCGCCAACATGCCGCAAGTAGCAGATGGCACCCCAGACAGATCGGGGTGAAAAGAGAATCCACTATGGCACAATCCGCTCCACCGCATCCTAAAGTGGGAGAGGTCCCTTGCATCCATTGCAGCACAGTCATTGAAGTTGCTCAGGACTTCGCTACCGCGTATTGCGCGGGAATCCAGCCGCCATGTCCGGCCTGCGGTATACCGGTGAACTGGTGGGACACACTGCTGCAAGCATTCTTGCACGACTTCCCCGGCCTAGTTTCCTTACCCGCCGTTGGAGCGACGAATACGTTTTTCCAAATTGCGGTCCAGCCATACCAATACCAAGATATTGCCTTCACCGACTACGGCGTCCCGCAAGACGCACACATCCTCGACGTGTTCCTGACTCCGTACTCACCTGTTACGCTGTATCAGTCAGTTGGAGGTTCGAATAGATTGGCGAGACACCACGTCTTGCAGTCTTCAATACGACTGTACACAGTGCCTTGGGGAGAGGGAACGGGAGAACCGGGGTCGGTACAGGTGGCAGTCACGTGGGTTCAGAATGCGAATAGCGGTGAAGCCCGGAAAAGTCTTATCGACGCAGCACAGAATTTCTCGATAGGGGACTTTGAGTCGGCCATCATCCCTGCTAATAATGCGGTAGAATTAGCTATCACCAGGCTCATAGAGGAGTTTCTGACTAGAGTCGAAGCAGCAAGACACGACAAGTCTTATGTTCGCAATTTTTTGATCAATAATGCAACATACAGTTATCAATTGAACATACTTTTGCCGACGATTCTAACGTTGAAGGAGTTGCCTTCATTCCCATTAGCGCTCCGAAGCGAGATCAGCACTCTGACGAAGATCAGGAACGACGTCGCTCACGGTGGAAAAACGAGCAGACCTCTAAATAAGCAAATAACAGGTCGGCTAATTTGTGCAGCATTGTTCGGCATGTCTCACGTCAACTACATCGCCCCACGCCTTCTAGGAAGGCCGGGGCCGCGTCAGGATAATCCTTGACGAGTCATGCGTATGGGCTCACTCGCTTCGGGGAGTGCGGACCGGCAGCCTACCAGGCACCCCACAGAAGCGGTGGCCAACAGACTGGCCTGGCTCTTCACTGTAAGCTCGTCAAATACTCAATGAGGACGTCCGACCGGTCAACGAATCAGGTGTCATCGCCGCGCTCGGCGCGTACATTCTTGCTTGTTACTTTATACTGTATGCTGTGCTCTGATAATGCTGAGTGCGGCGTCCGAGTCGCTCCGCAGGATGACGAGGCTCGCTAAGTGGACGACCCAAACACTTGTGAAAGCGTTCATCAAAATTCCGAATCTCACGGACGGGCACCCCGCGGTCCATGGCGTGCTTGGCGATAAGTGGCTCAGCCACCGAGTGGCCGCTGCGCGCAACGCAATGCGCCGGCGAAGTGACCTTTCACCGTCGATGATAGGCATGACCATGGGAAAGCTGAGCCATCCCCTGGTCGACGAGGTGTATCACGCGGCCGACGATTCCGGCAGCCTCAGGGCCGAGACACTGGTACTGGACCTACTTGAGCTCGACCTACAGACGCTAGGTGAAAACCTGCCTGCCGATATTGCTCCGCGCCTGCGGAATGAAAGCGACGCGAGCAAGCTCATGTACGAGTTGCGGATCGCCGCAGGGTTTGCACGGGTTGGCTCCTCCATCCGCTGGGTGCCTGACACCGGAGCCAAGCGGCCGGAGATGCTCGTGAACCCGGAAGGTCCAGACTCAATCTCGGTTGAGTGCAAGAAGCGAGACGCAAGCGATGGGTATGAGAAGGAAGCCGAGCAGTTCTGGATGCACTTCCAGCATGCTCTGCGTCGACGCATGGGGACGCTGCACCTGAACCATGCGGTCAAGGTTAGTGCGCAGCGGTTTCGATTTGGGGATGTCGACCGTATCGTGAAAGAAGTCATCGAAGCGCTCGGCTCAAGTCCGGCTGGCTCTATCACTACCAGCGGTGGTTACCAGGTCGAGTATCTCAGCTTGGCTGGGCATGGAGAGAGTATCAGCGGCGAGCTCTTCAATCTCTTCCCGCGCGGTGTTTACGGTATGAATATCAGTCAGATTGACCGCGGTCAGCTTCGGCGCCCCCGCTTCGCAGGAGATCGCGCCTTTGAGGGGCCGGCGCTGAACCCGAAGATTCTGCGACTGGAACTGGAGGATAATCCTGAGCGCCGCGTTCGTGGAGTGCTTCGCAACCTGAAGGCGGCGTCCAGGCAGGTGCAGGCGGGGATGCCGAGTGTGGTGTACATAGACCTCAATCTCGGGACCTATGTGCGAGAAACGGCAGAGTTCGACGCCATTGTCTCCAAGGTGCGGGCCGAATTAGCGCGTACTCATACACGGATATCCGCCGTGGTGTTGACCGCCCTCGAACCGACCCGGACCCGTGACCAAGTGCCTGTTTGGTGGGTCCGAACCGAGATGATTGAGCAGACGAGGTCACAGCACCCACTCCCGCGTGGTTTGCGGCTTCCGGGAAGCGACTCGGCTGGGCAATGGATCCCGGGGGAGTGCCATACCGTCGACCGCGCCACAACAAATTGACGAGTCCCTGGCAGACTGCAGTAGAGTCCAGCGACGTGTGGGGTTTGGGTCAGGCCATTGACGCGGACGGCCATCGGTGGTTCCCATCGGAGTTGTCGAGAAACCGATGAGGAGAACCAGACGATGGCCGAGACACTGAGCATG
>JAABUQ010000902.1_pt1 | contig 67558 bp, 71 predicted proteins | sample 5560001 | NCBI WGS metagenome assembly JAABUQ01 (sample SAMN10711888, study PRJNA513371) | rock metagenome | isolation source: Antarctica rocks | place: Antarctica: Victoria Land, Finger Mt nord | collected 2015-12-18
TGCCCCCCCAACCCCCCCCCCCCCCCCACCCCCCCACAAAAACCCCCCCCCCCCCCCCCCCCCCAAACCACCAACACTAACGCCCCCCCCCCACCCCAGTACGCACCACCATCCGCACCTCCCTCCCCAGCGTCTTCCCCTTCTCCTCCTCCCCCGGCGCCATCTTCCCCAGCGCCCTCCCCCCCGGCGCCCAAACCCTAGCCGACCGCCAGCCCATCGACCCCACCGTCCCCTTCAACAACAACGCCCCCTTCTTCGAGGCTGGGAACCAGTGTCTCTCCCCCATCGAAGACGAGAAGGGCGTTCATCTCGCGGTTGAGGCGCTCAGGAACCATGGTGGGGTGTTCAAGTACCATGAGCACAAGGACAAAGGGGAGCTGGCGGATGGGCCGCGGGCGGGGAAGCTGGCGAGGGTGGATGGGGGGTGGGATGCTGGGCATGGAGGTGAGTAGGCTTTTCCGGTTTGTGTGTTGGCTCGATGGCGGGAAGCAAACACTTTTTGCCGCTTTAGTAATGGGTTGGCGATGGGCTGTTCAGTCCGCTGCTATTTCGTTAACATGACAAGACGGAACGCTGACTCCCCCAACCCTCCAGCATTCAACTGGCAGCCCCCCGCAGGCACCACCCGCGCCAACCCCCTCGTCGTGAGCACACCGAGTCCGACCGCCCCGCCATTCAGCCCAATCACGCCGCCTCCAGCCCCAGCAGCTGCTCCACCTCCCCCAGCCCCAGCAGCTCCTCCACCACCTCCTCCACCTCCACCAGTAGCAGCAGCAGCAGCAACAGCAGCAGGAGCAGCGGCGCCAAGAACCCGCAAGCGAAAGGCGCCCGCAGATGAACAGCCGACGAGGACGAAGCTGCCGAGGAAGGCGAAGGCGGGGGTAAAGTATACTTAGGATGAGCGGGGGGAGAGGGAAGAGGAGGAGTTAGGTAAGAAAACGCAAGGGGATGGAGTATTGAATTGGGATCTGGACTGCTGGCGGTCTGGCCGAAAGGACGGGATCACGTGTTGCCTGTTGGTAAATGTTGGATATTGGAAATAGAGTTTGTTTATATGGTGCTTTTGGAGAGGTTGGGAGTTACGGAGGGGTTTGTTATGGGCTTATTTAGCTATGTAGCAAAGAAAGAGCTGTTTTACCTATTGTCATATTTGGTTTTTGTAAGCGTGGGATCTGCTTGCTTTTGGCGTTGCGACGATCCTTGAGATGGAGGGTCAGTGTGGACCACTATGTTTTGACGTTTTGACGGAATGGGGTTGGGCAGGCAATGGTGGAACTGCTAGCTGAGAAGGCGTGAAGGCGTTGATGTTGGGTGAAGAGTGGCGAGCTTGAGTCGCAACATGTACCGGGCGTGCTGCGTGATATATACTTGTGTGAAAAAAACATCATTGACATCCGGTAAGAGATTGATTTTCGAAGACAGCACCTTGAAGTCCTGCTTTTGAACTTTCAAAAGATATGAAATCACCCTGTAGGATTAGCAAGGCTGATGAAAATCTACCATCAAAATGCTGCTTATGTACACCCTTTTACGTAGCCACGTAAAGCCATATGCCCAATTCATGGCCTGTCATTCCAGGTCGAACATTGGCCTTGTAGCCATCTCTTCCCAGAGTAATGGCGCTAATGTGACGTTCGCATCCCACCCGTCCAGTCGTAGAGATGATGATGGTCGGTCGTCTTCCATATCGCTATTGAGAAGTGCCATGATATTATTTGTGCCTGAATTGAACACCGAGAGATTGCCAGGACTGATTGTTTCCTTTGGTCTAGCCAAGTCGTTATCGTTCTCGCTCACAATAGCAGATTCATCAGACGAATCATCCCTATCTTCCAACTCTTGGGCACCTGCAGTCGTATCAGGCAAGTCTATCGCTGAACGCTTGTGGCTTGATTGCTCCGTTGCTTGTACATCTGCAGGCTGATCCGATTGTTCTGGCTTGTGATTCTTCTTTGTCTTTCGTGGTGTCCCGTCACCAGGACTAGGGCGTATATCCTCCCCATACAACTCAGGAAATCGGGTGCGAAACCTATCCCTTGCCTGCGGGCCAGTCTTGTGCCCGAGACTGAGCTCCGGGTCTGCAATTATCCTCGCCCAGGAGAAACCATGTTTCTGATACCCTTTCTCAAGGTCCGCATCTTCGGCGTCGCTCCAGGTTCCTTTACGATGGATACTCTTGAGCAGCGGGCGTCGTTTGCTTGGGTCTTGCTTGACATCACCGCTATACAGTTCTGGAAACTTGGTTCGAAATCTGTCTCGTACTTGCGGGCCAGTCCTATGTGATATATTGAGATCCGGATCCTGAGCGATACTTGTCCAGCAAAAACCATGCTTCCTGTAGCCCCTTTCCAAGTCAGCGTCTTCAGCCGTCGTCCACGTGCCCTTGCGGACGCTGACGTGTTCAGGATCATGATTGAACTTTTGTTTCGTACGAAAACTGTGGCGCCAAGGTCAGTGAATGAAGGCGTCTTCCAAGCTGGTGTATCATACTGGTCTTTCAGATCAACAGGCGTCCTCCCGGGCTGAAAGGAGAACCCAGAGTGGTGAAGAATCTTCTTCCATTTTCCAACTCCATACAGCTGGATACCCTTCATTAGGTGCTCGGTTTCCTGCGTTGTCCACTTTCTTCTAGGACGCTGAGAGGTTCTTTTGGAAGATGGGCTCTCGATCGTCTTTTGTGTGGCATTGGTCCTCGACGAGGGAGTGCCATCGCCCCTGCACGGACTCTGAGACAAGGTTGGGGAACGCCGCTTTGGTTCGCCGTGACCCTCTTTCGGAGTTATTGGTGGGAACAATGCTGCGCTTGGAGGAGGCTCAAGGAGCTCATTTAGAATGGACACTGGCTGGAATGGTGGAGGCTTGTCATTTTTGGCTTTAGCATTCGGCTGAGGAAGCTGAACGAAATCCGCAATGCGCTCATGCTCGTGCAACTTGGGTTTCTTGCGGGGGTTCCTTTGTATAGGCCGTAAGTCATTCGACGCTGTGAGCTCGCCGATAGGCTTCGCTTCCGCTAAAGCCTTCCGCCGGCCCGTCAGCTTAGAGGTTCCATTGTCAATATTTTCATCGACGCGAGCGTTGGGCTCCAATGGTGATAACCGAGCGGATGGAGCAGAGAGGTCCGGAAATGGATCCTGGAGTGGAGGTATGCGGAGTGAAGGGTAGCTCAGCGGAAAGTCATCGAAGAGTGTATCTAGCATTGCCATGGTGTCTGCGTGAGATGGAGCAAGATGTAGACCCTACACCCGTGCTGTAGGTCATCGTGTCTCAGAAAGCTTCACATGTCAGATGTAGACAGCGACTTCTTTGGGAGAGTGCGTCCCGTGCTGACTTTTCGATGGTTCTTGAGCATTGTAGTCTCGATTATACGATACTGTCAAAGTAGACAAGCTTCGAGCTTTGTGACCATGATTGCAGTATCATTCATTCTTCAGGGCCGAGACTGAGACCTCGGGTCTTGGCATCTGCCGGTAAAAAGTTTCTCCAGCTCAGAAGCCCTAATCTTATCTGACAGGCTCCGCTTTCTCTCAGGTTGGGGGCTGCACAGGCCCGGTGGTTCTAGGATCGATAGCTCGGGATAACTTTTATACATACCCGTGGCTACTGATGATAACAAATTTGTAAAGTGATGAGGTGAATACGCCCGCAAGACCATGGCATCAACCCTCCCCCCCATCCCCCACATCGTCTTCACGATCCTCGAGCCCATCTCGCTGTACGATCCCCTCCACACCACCCCTTCCCACCCAGCTAATGCCCGTATTCCAGACTCGCCGGCTGGGCCGCTCCCCTCATCAATACCTCCTTCTTCGTCTCCACCCAAGTCCCCTCGCGCATGCCCTCTATCCCTTTGACGTCTACCTCCCGAGTGCTCGCACTCCAGCTTGGCAACTGCTACGGCTTGATTGGCCTCATAGGCCTTGGGGTTCTATATTACACCAACGAGGCGATTGTTGTGCGGAACTACCTGATTGCGTGTTCGATTGGGGATGTTGGGCATTTGGCTGCGACGTATTGGGTTATTGGGCATCGTAACTTTATGGATGTAGGAGGATGGAATGCTACGGCTTGGGGGAATATCGGCGTTACGTTTTTCTTGTTGGTTGTGAGGGTGCTGTATTTTATGGGGGTATTTGGGAAAGACCGGGTTGTGAGGAGTACGAGGAAAGTGCTGTAGGAGCATGTTCCAAGACCACGAAGAACACGTCGAAGGTCGTGTGCAAAGCTTCTTGATTGTGATGTCAGGGTTGCTCTGCTAATTTGGAGGTCGCTTCTGAGCCAGAAATCTTCCACTTGTTCCCACCACCGGAATTGCTGCAGCACCGTATTGCGCACACCTAATGGCCAGCGATGGCAACGGCCCGGCGACGATCTCTCTCCTCCGCGATAGTAAGCTAGATCGACGAGTCAGTATCCGGAGTATAGAGATCAAAACAAGAATATTGCAGCGGACCTTGACACCCTTGCCCTTAGGCAGACTGATCCATGGCTTCTCACGCCCGATGACGAAGACATTGCTTTCCCGCGTAGCGAATGAGTTGTCGATGGCATCCTTGATGTGAACGATGTTGAAACCACCGTCGTGACGCTCACGATGCGTGATCACTCCAACACGGCCCATGTTACGTCCACCAGTAGCCATGGCGATCACAGCGGTATCAAAGCGGATAAAATCGGCGATCTTGCCGTTCGACAAGTTGATCTTGACCGTATCGTTGACCTTAATTGACGGGTCTGGGTATCGTATCCTAGTCCGGCTTCCGTCAGTACTTCTCCAGGAATACTACCAAAGCTTGGTCCAACGACTGAATCAATGCAGCAAACTCACGTTCGCGCATCATGCGTAACCAAGAATGGGATTCCGCCCTTGCCCAGCTGCACACGCTTGACCTTCGCGAGCTTGTATTCCGCCTCTTCTGTCGTGATACGATGGACGGTGAAACGACCCTTGGTATCGTAGACGAGTCGAAAGTTCTCGCCCGTTTTTTCAATCGAGATGACATCTTGGAAGCCCGCGGGGTAGGTGGAGTCAGTGCGAACTTTGCCGTCGACCTTGACAAGGCGCTGCATCATGATGGCTTTGGTTTCGCGCGAGTTAAGGGCATACTTGAGTCTGTCGAAGTTGCCATTGTCAGTGATCTGCTCTTGCACCAGAAAAAGGCTTTCTTGCGCGGCTGCTACTTACCGGTTGCGGATGAAGACGATCAGGGGCATGCAATCACGGAGCTTGTGAGGGCCAGGAGATGGTTTGGGAGCGTAGGCGCCTGTAGAACCATCTCAGTTGAAGGTCAACGAGTAGGGGCTTCATATGTACCGCTGAGTTTATCAAGCTGAGGTCCCGTATGTCAGCGCATGCTTCCAGATACAACAGACGCTACGTACCAGCCAGTGGTGTGGTGCGGACAACCGCTTCTGATGCTTCTTGGGTCCTTCGCATCATTAGCTCCGATCTGGTCTTCCATGATGAGGTAGATCTTACCTCTACCCATGTTGACTGAATCTCGTAACGATTATGGGTTGATTTGTAGCGGTTTGAAAAATCGACCAGCATCCCGAGGGCCATCAAAAGTTCGATTGTGGCCGCCAAGGCTCGCTAGAAGCGCTTCGCCGGCCCGATAGGACAACCGCTACTCCGTACTATCAATTCGGTCCCCCAATTTACCTATAGGCCGACCTACCTTAGGACCATTTGCGAACGACAACAATTCAATTAGGATTTCCAAGAATAATTGTCCGCTGACGCGATGATTGTCTCGTCTATAATGAGCCAACTCAAAACCATAGATTGAGTGGTATGGCTACGGCAGCATCAACGCATCAACGGTTTGTCGAGACCAGGTATAGACCCCCATGGAAAACCTAAGTAGCAGCGGGATATTGGCCTATCTCCTTCGAGTCTTGATCAAGGACTCTCTTGTGCAACGAACTTAGTACAAATGGACCTGAAAGTCGTCTCCATATCCTTCTCCTTAGAAAGCAAGCCAGCTTGGTCTTCAGGCAAAGTCACTTGCTACGCCTTGGGATCAAGCTATTCTTTCGACCTTGAACTACATACATCTGGGCCTTAAACTTATGAAACCTCTTATTCACGATGGTCATTCTCGAGCAGGTCAGATGGAATGGATAGAAGTGGGTTTTCGTTAGGAAATACGGCAGACTTCCCAAGCAGCAGCCGTCCTCAGCTGGCTTCCTGATGGTCTCGGTCTTCGACGTTCTTGACTCGTAGTGTTTAAAGCCAGATGTACTTGCCGACCAGTGAGCCACGTATGCTGGTTGTTCTCTATGCTTTCTTTCTGATGTACCAATCGTAGTGAGTATGTTGCATGAGAGTCGGTTCATATCGTTGTGAATAAGGGGAATGGGAGTTTTGTCTGTTCGGCAAAAGGGCGAAGACAAATTTGTGGGAGAGGGAAGCAATGAGACAGAGATCTATTGTGCTCGAGATGCTAATATAGCATGGTCGGAAAAGTCTTTCCGAGTTTGCAATCAGCTCAGTAGAGGAGATCGCCGTAATAGCTTAGATACAGGGATGCTCGTTAGCTGATAAAGTCCGTGATGCAAAAAGCTATCCATCTCGGCACTGACAAGCTTAAACCATTGCCTGTCTACACGGACCACCCAGATGAATAAGTCCATGATGGAAATCTCTCACGCTCAGAAGCCCGACCGCGCACCTCTCTAGACAGCAACCGAAGGCTCGGGGGCTGTGGCTAGACTTGTAAGCTTCTACCGTTTCGCACAACTAGAAAAGTCAGCTGGAGGTCTTTCAAGATATTGTATCACCCACAGGACTTCAACCACAAGATCAGTCTTGGTAATCCATAGAGTCCAGCTACGGATATCGGTCCGAGTCCGAGTCCGATTCGTAAGGACGCTTGTCTTTGCTCTGCAAATAATCCTTGTCCTCCTGACTGCCCATGAAGGAGAAATACCACGTTGGCTGTTTATGCTCGATGCGACAACCCTTGAACCAAACGTCCCTGTCACGGAAGTTGTTGTGGCGCCAATAATCGTCATGGCGATCACCAGTCTTGGGTTTCATACGGTCCATGCAGTCTAGGCATAGTCCGTTGAAGTTCTGCGCCGTATACGCTACGGCGTCCTCGACGATGCGCTCGAAATTCTGATGGCAGGGGAACATGCAGGCTGTCTCCGCGACTTTGTACTTGAACTTCCCGAGCCGGTTCATAATGTCGTGCATTGAATGTCCTTTCCCGACCTCTTCGAGAGGCCATGCGCCGGTGTCATAGAGGGCTTTCTCGTAGCCCCACAGAGTCTCTGCTTTGCATTTGCAGCGTGTCCCAAGCAAGTGTTTGATAGGTCCGTATAGCCTCCTATGAATGACTGTACGGAGGTTGCCTTTGGCAGCATTGAGCTGAGCTGTGATATGGGTCAGATTCGAAAGATGAGATCCACCAGGAAATTTAGTCATGATGCTTACAGATAATACGGTGCGGAAGATGGAGATCTCGGAACTCTGTCGGATTGCTCTCCTTGATGTGCCGAAAATTGTTGTATGCGAGGAAATGCGTCGCCATGGCAAAACCATTAGGATGATCGAAGCTCCAGCATGGAAAGAGCAGTTGACGTTGTTCATCCTCATCAAGGTCGTCCTCGTCGAAACTCTGTTTTTTGTACCAATCTGCGAACCAGGGTTTTAGGAAATGGACCTTCATTCTCCATTTCTTGACCATAGCCATAAGACGCCTGTGCCGAGAGTCAATGCTGGTGTCAGAGAAAGGTATGGGCTAGCTCACCAAATGTCCTTGATCGGGACTTCGTAAGTATCCTCGCTCACGGCATTATGCAAGACCCTGAACAAGATCTCTGTACTCTTGAGAGGATCATCCTCGAAGTTAACCGTATCTTGGCTACCTTCAGCCCAGGTGAGGGATCCGAGCATTTTCCTCCACACAATTGACGCCTCTATGAGTGTCTGTCTGCGGACGCGGAATTCCTCGACTCCAACTACGGAGCGTTCTCCACCATCGTCTCTGGTCAGCTCAGTGACCCTGACAACAAGGTCGCCTTTCTCATCAATGATGATCATTCTGGCTGCAGGTGATAAGAAGACCCGATGGGTATTGATCCTCGATAAACCCAAATGAACTTGTGAAGTGAGAGCTTAGGTCGATGTGTCTGTAGATCAGATGACTCAACCGTCGTAGTCTGTAGAAAAGAGACAGGCGCTTGCAGCACACAGGTATGGCGTTCACCTCTTCATGCTGCAAAGAAATGATTGAGATGGCTGTGGTGGTGGGTGGTGTGGTGGTGGGTGGTGTGGTGGTGGATGGTGTGCTAGTAAGGGTTATGGCTCTACCGAAAAGTTGTGAAAGGCGGACGGAACGCTAGTGCTAGCGAATGAAGGGCCAGTGATTTGAGGTGAATGCAGAGTACTTAGTCTTCAGTATTGACAAATTGTACCACCCAGCATGATGGTAAGAGATGTCATTCGACAGTATCATGTTTTAGCCATTCCGCTGTGTGCGAATACGGGAATTTTCTGACGTCGAAGCCTCCGCTCCCATATGTTCAGGGCGAGGCCAAGGTAGTACTTAATGGCAGGTGTCGTAAATGAATGTCTACAGGTAACCATTTACGAGGCTTAAGGTTCACAATGGAGCGAATTACTGAGACACATACTTACAGACTTATTCTTCCTTGCCGTTCCAGGTGAAGGAAGAAGAGGTAACTGGGCAATAACTTCCGAGCTGACATAGCATTACTCAAATGGTAGAGGCTTTCCCTAGCGTCAAGGACGAGCGAGCTTCAACGATGTGCGAGCTGATGACTCGGACCTCCCTCTGACAATGGCCGATCGCGACCTTCGACTCACCAATAAGCAACATGTCAAGCATATCAGCATACTCGATATACCATTATCGTGTGTCAATCGAACCAGATAAGGTCCAGGTCATTGTAGCCTGGGATACTGAAACCCAGAAGCTTCACTCGCCTCACCAAGGGTCGTTCTTGCCCAAACGAGATGCAGAAAGCGAAAATTTATGGTGCCTAGTCATACACGCTATCGCAGCAGGCTGCGAGGGAAGAAGGTGAAGGACTTACTAGTAACAGAGACACAAACGCTTTCACTCCTAAGTTGAGAAATCGACGATAACTAGATGAAGATGGATAGAAGAACTGCGCAGGCGCCGTATCCTCAATGATGCATAACCCACCGCCTCAGCGCTCTGACAACGTGGCTGGGTGAGAACGAAGTGCCGCATAATCAAGTCGTATATTGGCGGGACGAGGCTAGCTCCGTTCTCTGGTTTGGACGCACTACTTGTGAAGACCACGAATCATGAGGCGTACGTCCCTGAGGGATGTTTGGTGTATAGCGAGGCTCAGACGCTTGACTGAGAACCGAGCGCTGTCCTTCAGAGATAGCTGCGCTGGCCTCTTCGTCCCAGTCTTTATCGATAGCGCCAAGTACGATCTTCTTGTAGGTCATCTCTGTTGCAACTTGAGGGTTGTAACGAGTTGTGTCGACGATCTACAGTTGATGCGATCAGTATTATCCCAATCATCAAAGCTGTGACACATACATCGCGTTTCAATTTGTGTGCGCCCTTGATCTTGTCATCGATCTTGTCGAAAAAGTCTGCGACTTTCTTGTCGTCGCCAATCTGGACCCATTGAATGCCCAGCTTGTACTTATCTGCTTTCATCCGATCAAGATCTTGAGCAGTCTCCACAATGACCTCTTCAATATCATCAAAACGGCCTTCTGGTGCGCCGTCGGTGAAAATGACGAGGTTTAGACCAGGATGGTCTTCGCGTTGTCGGGCGGAGAGCGACTCGAAGCCTTCCATGAATTCATCCAAATGATACTTGAGCTTTTGGTAGGTCGGGGTATCGCCCTTTGGGGTCACTCCGCTGCAGAAATCGATGAGATCTTGGACTCCTGAAATGTCCTCTTTTACCTTCGGCGAGTTGAAGAAATGAACCTTCAATCTTCCGCCAGCGCCGACAATTAATTTCGCGCATGCGGCCAATGCCTTGGTTGTTTGCTCCCATGGACACATATTGTGCTCTGGAATGTCCTCCATTGAACTTGAGTCATCGACTAAGAATACGGTCGTATAACGAGTGAGTTTGAAGAACGCAGGCTCCGATCCTGGTTGTAGGGGTTCAGCAACATATGTTGGCGGCATTGTGATGTGATTGGAGGCTTCTTGCTGCGGCGACTGTTCGAGACTCAGAGTCGTGAATTGGGGCGTGAGATCCTGCAGAGCACGGTCGCTGATATCAGAGAGCTCGGTGGCGATCTGAACAAACGGGTGTTGACTTGCACTGCCAAACTTGGCTACATCGCTATGATTCGCATCAATAGGTAAAGGGTGCTGCGTCATACCGGCAAATTGCAGAATAGCAGAATGTTTGCTGACGATCTGCCATCGTGTCAGATTTGAATTACCCAAGCATTGAGCGTCACGCATTGCCGTACCTTGCCTTTGCCTGGTGCATAATCCCGGTTCTCGTAACAACTTATGATGTCGATCCTGTTGGCATTGAGTATCTGTATGAATCGGTCCGTGATATCCGCAAGCTTCTTGTTCTTTCGCTCGAGGTCTTGCACAAAATTGGCGTTGGGTCTGAACCCTGGAAGGAGGACTTTACTGATCGCTTTCAGGAAAGTACCGAAGAAGTCTGCATTGCCAGTCCCTTGGTGCGGTACCGCTAGGAAGAGGCACGCTCTGATGGGCGATATATAGGTTGGGTCTCTCTGCTTGTTTCGGGTAATCATTTCATTCACCACCTGTGAGCTGTCAATGTGGTGATTGCGGCAGGGATATGATGCTCGTACCTGCTTTAAGACGATGCCTCCAAGACTGTGTCCGATGAAAATCAATGGCCGATAAGGATCCTCAACTGTAGTGTCAGCGAAATCAATATCAATTGCGTGGAGGACTAAATTAACCTGCTTTCTCTCAAGGTCAAGGCAGCGAACGAGATCCAACACTGGCGCATCCAATCCGTCAATAGTAGACTTGAACCAGATGTTGGCGTGATAGCCATAACTCATTACTCTTGGTCGAAGAGCTTTTCCGGCTTGTCCTTGGAAGAACTTGGGGAGCTCATCTCTCAACCAACAGGTTTCTTTGATACCTTCGCGGCTACTGTGTGAACTAGCAAAAGAATCCCAGGCATGTCCGCTCACGCCATGTAGAGCCACGATGCTGTTCGGCCGTTAGTCGGCGTTTTGAGACGCAAAGGGCAGCTTACTCGAGATTTGCCCCTTCCGTACAATGAAGCGTGGTCAAGCCCATGAACTCATCTTCCACGCTCACATTCAAAGCGCCATCTCCCCTTTGAGCACTGAAACCAATGTCATGGCAGTCCTTGAGTGCCTTGACTTTGAACTCTTGCTTGACAAACGTTACGGTTGTGAGCTTTGTCCTCCTGTTTACTTCCGGAACAAGGTTGCCAATGCCGTTCTTGGCTATCACGACTCCACTGGGTCCAACTCGACCATTGAAGAAGCGAGCAACATCATCTTCTATAGTCTCTGGTGGAAGATTGCCTACCCTTACGGTAAGGCCATCGGATGTATGCAAGCCCATTGAGAATGAGACCTTGCGCCTGCCAACGAATGACGGGTAGAAGTAACCGTATCAGAACAGGACAGGTATAGAGTAAAGGATACGATAATTTTCCCGGTATAGTGGCCGAAGCTCGATCGAAGGAAAGCGTTGTAGGGACTCCATGGCGGACTATCTTGAGTCTTATAAGCGGACTGGAGCCAGAGCCTCAGCCTCGCGCATTGGGGTCATCAAGGACCCAACAATCCTCAATAATGGGTTGTCGATTTTAGGTGCTCAAGGCGGGATGCTACCGTCTCTGCTTGCCCATCCACACTCACAAAGCCTGCAGAGCCCAGAACGCGCAGTCGTAGGCTAGACCATAATATCTTACCACGCTTTTCGTTATGTATCAAGTCGCAAGCCCTCGGAGATTTTCATTGGCAGCATATATCTCGGTGTTGCAGGCTGATTGGACAGCGCCCTGGGATCGTGTGGCAGGGCGCTACCACGTCCAATCTGAACGATCGGTCGCTGCCAACAAAAAGAACGAAGTGCTGCGGCTGTCCAAATAGGGAACGCCAAAACGATAAATCTTGGTGCCGGCCGAAACCTTTGCAGAGGGTGATTCTCCTTACCCTTCGCGCGCCATGACCACCCCTACAAATAATCCAAGTAGATGGCTTCTGCTTCACAGCGGCTCCGCCAGGCTGACAATCTGAGAGGAACAGATGCTGCCTTAACTTACTTATTATAGGGAGTGTGGTCGCACAAGGTGGGGCTTGGCATGTGGCTTTCTTCGAACCTTCCCTGTTCGGTCGACTCTCAAACTCCGACGGGAGAAGAGATTTACCACTTACAATTGAAACAAGATCGAAGCTTACCTTGGGGTTGCGAGTCTAAAGTACCCACTTGTACATTTTCAACAGCGTTACGAATACAAGCCTTCGAGAGGGAGCGCTATCTTTTGACAGGAGGAAGAATGAATGGAAAAGCCTCGGAAAGCGGTGGCTTGGTGGCGCCAACGGCAAGACTCATGCCAACGAGAGGATCGTGCGCAATATCGATCGAAGCGTCTGAACTACAGATTTGAGCAATACTTTCGTTTTCGACAAAGCTGATGGCATCAAACGGTTGCCATCGAATGTATGGCATATTATACGGACCTCGACATTGATATTTCATCAGATTGATTCGCATTCAATGTTCGCGAGTCCAATTTGTCGTATGTGGGGCAATCAATGATTATAAAAGCCCAGGATCTGGCGTGCGAGCATCACGAGAGATCCAAGTCAGCGAAGTTCTTGAACGCCTAGAAAGGAGTTGACTAACAGTAGATAATGACCTGGTACTTCTTTGTTGTCGGCAGTGGCGGCTGGAATCTAGAGTGGGAAGCTGCGGATTCGAACAAATTCATTATGACTCATGTCACTCGTAGAACCCCCTCAACACTTAGATATATAGTCGCGTCTTCATCGATGTCTTCAGCTTAGAAGACTTCTCAGAAGATTCTTTGTTCCCTTATCGCAAGTCATCATGGATCCTTCCTTGCCTTCTTCCGCTGCGACGACAACCAGTTCGACCTTGTATCCCTCGATCGGAAAATTCAAAGATTTTCTGTACGAGGCACGGAAGCTTAACAAAACCTCGTTCGAATTGATCGGCACGGTTAAATTGCACGGAACTCATGCAGATATGGTGATCGATGCAAAAGACGCAATCCGTTTCCAATCCCGAAACCAAACGGATCTCAGGCCTGAGAAGGATAACGAAGGCTTCGCGACCTTTGCAGACCCTTTAAAGCAAGATATCCTTGCGTTGAAGAATGCTTATATCTCTCGTTACCGTGCCCTCAATCCCTGTACACCCCTCGAACCCGCATACCCTGTGATTATAGCGGGCGAGTTCTGTGGCGGGAAAATACAGAAGAAAGTCGCCCTTTTGCAATTGAAGAAGCAATTTGTTATCGTCTCGGTCAATGTCAACAATACGTGGCTTCCGGATGACGAACATGGCGATATCCACAACGAGTCCATCGGTATCTACAACATCTCTAGAGCCGGATTCTTCCATAAAACTCTTCAACTCCAGAACCCTGCAGAATTGGAGGCAGAGATCAACACATTAGTCAAGCAAGTGGAACAGGAATGCCCGTACGCTCGAACCTTTGGGGTGTCTGGGATTGGGGAGGGTATTGTCTGGAAGCGCCGTGGCCACTTCAGCACACCCATGTTCTGGTTCAAGTCAAAGGGAGAAATGTTCGCTGTGACTGCGAAGTCAAAGCTTCCCGCATCTGCGTCCGACAATGACGGTCGTGTCAAGAGCTTTGCAGAAGCAATAGTGACAGAAAATCGTATGGAACAAGGCTGGGCCTACATGAAAGAGATGGGAGTAGCGAGGGACATAAAAGGACTTGGCAGATTCTTGAAATGGGTGGTCAAGGACTGTCTGCGAGAGGAGAAAAGAGATATGGAAGAAGCTAATATTGAGGAACAAAACTTGAAGCCTGCTATCGTTAATATTGCAAGGCTTTGGTACAAGACGAAGGTCGACTCGGTGGGAAAGGGAGCGAATGGAGATGATACATAGAGAATTCTATCCGTTAGCTCGCGTTACTACATCGTTAGCATAGCGTACCGTTGGAAGCTGAACCTGTATCACGTCTCGCTTTGAATTTGTTCTCCTTTGGCGTCCTGCCTCATTAACAGGCAGGTCGCCGATGGCATTGACCCTAGTGATTGTCCTTGGCAAACAGAGTCCCAAGGATGAGCGGATACTCCAACTGACCAAAATAGTAACCAATTCGATGGCATGGTGCACTACTCCCGCTCTCATCAGGCTCACCACATACTGAATGGCTACTTCTGGTTTCCTCTCAATTATTTGAGACTTGTCAAGAGTTTGCCATTCGAAGTATGGGGATTCGTTGGTCGCTCGACCCATCGTAAAGCCGTCAATATGTTTTCCAGTGGGCGCGGAGAATCGGCGCACTATAGCTTGCCACCGAGGTGTCGACACAGGTTTTCTGTACTTTAGTGACTGGGTTCGGCGGGGAATCAAATGGCGCTGCGTCAATTTTCCAATTAAAGTCAAATCGTTAGGTGGTGAAGAGTCATATAAGACTCGGAATTTGACTCTCCCTTCGTCTCGTCTGCACAAACCCTGCTTTTTTACTCTCCCGATTCTCAATTCAGGTGCATCCCTTAATTACTACCAGCATCCATTACCCACTGCAATCTCCATTCCTCTTCTCATCAAGCTTTAGGGATTAGTTTATTCATCGTCATACTGTCTGCTCGAAACCAACCCCGTGTGGCATGTCAAGATCAGCGTTCAGCATCTCATAATGGCTAGCGCAACACGAGCCCAGATCACTCGTTGGCAACAGACAACTGAAGAGGTTGAGGCAAGATCGCTGAGTCGTAGATTTTTTGAAGGCAGTGGTGCTAAGTTTTCTGGTGGAGCTGACTTTTTCGTAGCCTGGGCCGAACATGAAGCGATTGGAGCAGCTCTTGGAGATGAATACGACTCATACAGAGTCTGGCTGCGCGGTCCCACCGAGTTAGCGCAGATCAGATTCTTTGCCAGGGTCACACCCTCACAACATCAGGAGACGCTTCTCTCGGTCGACTACGACTCCTCTCATTCGATATTTGACTTCCAGCAATTCAACAGCAGACCAAACAAAGTCCCTATCAATATTGGTCGGGTGGGTAGCACTTCGATCAGGCTTTGCGCTGAACCAGCCCTACTCCAAGCCCATGAACTAGAGCCTGAAGAGACTGATCTTGTCGATGATAGTGTCGCTGATCGTCGGGCCATGATGCCCGAGACGATTCGTGGCTTGTACGATGATACGATGTCATACCGTATCGGTAAACAACCAGATGAAGGCTCTTCGGAACAGGCAACATGGCGCGAGCTTATGCCGCAAGCTCCACTCGAGGTCTTCCACCAGCTTGGCGGTGTTGAACTTCTCAGTCCAAGTGAATCTACGGAAAGCAACAAACAACAGTTATGGGAAAAATCCAACTACGTGTTGGTGCAGAATATGTATGATGATTCGATATGTGTCTTGTGGCGGAAACATAGGTTCTACTTAGATTCTGCGGATGTCGGTCTGGCTCAGGATATGTTGGGTCCATCGGCCTACGCCATGTTTCCTGGGACGGAGGATTTGGGAGAGACTATTATCTATGCGAAGATAGCTGATTATTGGGATATGCTGGCCTCCGACATTTCTCTGGAATTTTCTCCCATCTGTCGCGCTCCCTCGGCCGGAAACAGGATCGAGGAACCTCTTGTTGTATGGGTGGTTCGCACGAAGGAAGGGGGACTTCGTCGATTGAATGATTTCCGGACAATGCGGCCGAGGAAACAGGCCTGAATATCAGTCTTAGCTTAGTGGAAGAGGGCATTATGATCATTTTGATACTCGACTCAGTTTAATGGCTTATCACACCAGTCTCTTCGCTGGCCGGTAAATTACTCCAAACTGTTTCGTCTACCCCAGTTCTTGGGCTGTCGTTTGACAAAAGCTCCAACAGAACCGAGATAGCCTTCGTGCCGGAGAAAGTAGGCTTGCTTTTTGCCGTCAGACCAGAAGTTGATAGCGTGGGATAGTGTCTTTATCGTCTGTCGATGCCCACGGATGAAGGAGCCACCAAAGTATATTTTTCCGAGTCCCTGCTTCTCAGATTGCAGGTACGCAATCTGTCCAATGTTGTTGCTTGCGAGTTGTTAGTGCAAGACCACGAAAGCAAGTGGCCAGACTAACCTGACAGCTAGCAGTAAGCTGCGGCTAATGTCTTCCGGTCCAAAGGGACGCTTTGACATTGATCTGTCATCTTCTTGTGTGTTATTTTCATCGGACATGCCAAAGTGCTCAGCATGTGTCTCGCCTTCCCGCTTCATTTTGAAGACTTTGCCGAAGCTGCTGGCGATGGTGGTGCTTTTGAGTCCAATCTTGCCATAGTCCGTCCCGTAGATGTCTCCCACGAGCATGTCGACTGCGGCATTGTCGCCTCTCTCGGCCATGCTCAGCATCTCATCAAAAGTATTCGCCCCAGTCAAGAGTGACAGCAGGCCCCAGAAAGTACCCCCTCCAAGAGATGTCCCGCCAACTCGCTGGTATTGCCGCTTCCCTGAAACCTGGATCATGGAAACGCCAGAGCCGATATTGACAAGAAGATACGGGTAGACATCTGCGCTGGCTTCGATGTACTGCATGGGATCGCCGTCGCTGTAGGAGAAGACTTCGCAGGGGATTTCGGTGATGAAGAAGTCAAGGCCTACACCCGTCTCCCCATTTTAGCCATCCAGCCACATTGAGGTTTGGGCCACTCAGCTCACCCAGTATCAGACATTCCATCTCGTCTTCCCTGACTATCTCGACTCCGAGTACTTTCTTGAGATTATCGTAGTACTTGTAGGCCCCACCTCCCGTTGCAATGACACAGAGGTCGTGGGATGTAGAATCTTGCAGAGCTCGTTGCTTTGTCTTTAATTGCTGTATGAAATCAAGGCATTGTTCGATCCTGTCCGCCTCAAACCTCAGAAAGTGCAGGCTTCCGCCGTGTTCATCGCCATCCGGTTCACGAGAGAAGTAGACAAGCTTTATGAGGGAGCCGCCAATCTGCAGAGCGCATCAGTCGACATTCCTGCTCGTATAATTAGAGCAGTACATCGAGGGCGACGTGGCTGACGACACTTCTGTGGTTGGGTAGCCTGATATCTGTATCGTGCTTCGCACCATCCCCATCGTTTGTGCCTGGCTTGACCAAGTCTTCCGGGACGATGAATGCGCCTTGCACGTTCACTTGAACTATGCCAGGGAAAAGAATGGTATCAATCTCGATTGAGGCCGACGACGATTGCCGAAGTCTGGTTGTCATCGGTTCCATTGCTTTTAGCCTGACATCAGCGTCTCCGGCATCATTTTCTGATCCTGACAGCGACTTTATAGTCTCGACGGTCTATCAATATTATGGAAAGAGAACTAGGATCATGGACAAGATTCTGCGGCTTTCCGTCGCCGCCATGTTGGAACCTGACTTGGATCTAGTCTCCCTTGCTCGTCCTGTCATGGTCCACCATCGAAGGCAAGTACATGAATGATGACGCTCGGCTTAACCGGGTAAATAGGCATGCGCATGCGGATCTGCGCGCTTGTCGGGCCGAATATCGCCGAATTCGACCAGTATCTGTTGCCTCAGTATTCAGACCCTATGGAATGATTATTGTAGGAGTGCGACGCTTGGTGCGACGGTTGATTTTATTGTAGAAGTGCGACGCTTAATGTAACGCTTGATGCGACGACGCACTAAACACTAGCGCATCTCTACAATAATTATTCTGTAGAGTCTGAGGGCGAAACCTCGAAAATCTGTTAAAACAATTAATGTGTTTTCAATGTTATGTTCGTTATGCAATAGAATCTTAATCATCACATTATATATCAATTAGATTACGTTCGTCGCTAGATTTTGATATGCTTTAATTAAGTTGTACTCAAAGTATATACTAATAGTGTGTTGTATATGTGTGCTGGCATCAAAGCAAAAACGTCTTTCTTCATAATGTTGTTGTAACAGGTTTTCGAGGTTTCGCTCTCAAATCTTATGCGGAAAAAAAAATTCGACTAAAATTGCCATCTTACTGGATTTAGCACTAGTAAGTAAATACAATGTTGATGCGGAATAAGCATAAGGTCTGAGGTATGAGGCAACAGTATCTGTACATGTATATGTACGGTTAGTCACCAGAAAATCAACTTCTACTCTAGCTCCGCGTCGGACATCAATGAATTTCAACCTCAAACAAGGTGTAATAACACAATCAATGCGCTTCCTGAAAGCTGGAAAACCTCTTGGACGATGACGGCTAAGGTGCGATCGGACTTCTCTAATTCTTTGGTCTTCTCCTCTCGTGCCACCTCCTACTCCTGCTCCGGAGCAATGATACTTCTAGATCTCGCCTTGAGACAATTTCTCTAGAGCGTGTAGGCTACCTGAGGTACCATGTCTTTTCAATCGTGACATTCCACTACACTATGATCGTACGATCCTGAGCTCTATTTCTTCCCAAGTACTAGATCGTATAAATACGCGTTCGCTCATATTGTTTGAACCTAGATCTTCTTTCCTTGAACAATTGAGATCCGGGCTCTAATAATTCTAGTAACGGTGTCCTAGTAGACATCAATCTCTAGGGCCTTTGGCTGTGCCTCATTCGTCAGACCGACTTTTGGTAACAGGACCGGTGTTTCTCAGCTCTCTCATAGACACGCCTCAATCATTCTGAATGAAAGGATTGCTTTCCTTCATCTCTCTCACGACGCCAATGTTTATCAATACATGCAGGATCCTCTGGGTTGGCGTCGACGACGGATCGCTGGCAACACGATCGTGCATTAGTCGGGGTACGCGCCCGGATAGTGTACGATGCTGATTACGCAACATCAGCGCAATAGATTCGGGATCAGGAACACAGATGCATTCAATATCATCGTTGATGGCGCTGGTAAGGCGGCCATTGGACAGGTCATGAAGGCGTCGGTGCCGGATAAAGGGGAACAATACCATGAGTATGGACAGCAACCTGCCCTATACCATAGAGATCCATGCTCCGGGTTCGGATGAAGCTCCTGTGACGTTCGCCTATGCAGGAGACGATTGGAGCAGTGGTGATGCCACGCGTTGTGATATGGGCGTCGTCGCGAAATATGGCGATGAGAAAGGAAGTCGCAGTGGTCGTTGCGGCTTCCGTCAAGACGGTTCTCTCTACCTTGCTTGACGTTGAGGTGGTATGTGGGATATAGCAGATGCAGCCTTTTCTGGGCGAGATGCCATTTTCACTGTGCTCGTTCAAACATATGAGACACGCGGATTGTTGTTGATCGATTTCATTCTTTCCTGGAGCTAGACATTTGCAGAGCGCACGTGACGTATTTGCTTATAGAATTGTTGGTGGCTCACATAACATGACTTCAACTATTGACAGGTCTAGCTGGTGCAGTGACCGAGACCGGTGCACCTTTCCCTTGACACTTTTTCGGAAAGCCGTCTCGTCTGTTTCACGATGAGCTGGACGGCCAATGCAGGCCACTGCTGAAAGAATAAGCCGTCAAGGGCGTTACACTACCCGATCGAAAAATCGAAGATGAAGATATTGGCATGTGATGTTGCATATCAGCGCATAAGGTATGCGTGGGCATAGCTACACACCCAGTAGGCTCACCAAGGTCTGCGTTGAACCTCGTAATCTGTATGTATAAGTATTAGCATTCACTCGCTAAGTGCCTTGGGGTCACCAACCGACGAATGCCTGTAGACAAGTACTCATAGTGAGACAAGCTTCAGAACGGCCTCTTTTGGAATCTTTGAATATCGTTGCAGCAGATTTGGCTCATAAAGCTAGACTATCTCCAGTCGCCCGTCTGACTTGCTCGTATCCTTCTTGTGATCAGCTTCTACCGAAGGATCTTCAGAAGGGTTGTCAGTTGCATCAGCCGGAGCCTTGGCCGCATTATCTGCATCGCAAGCATCAACGGTATCGCCCTCCTCGGTGCCACTCGCAGGCACCAGCCCACTGCCAAAGATCTCGTCGTATCTCTCTTTCCGATCCCACACCTTCTTCCCGTCGGCATCACTCTTGAACCACAAGATACGGTGTTGCGGGATGAAATCCTCATCTGTGACCTCTCCAGCCTTCCAACTTGCAAGAGGTAGCTCCATCACTTCGGGCGAGTGACGGTCATGGTAGCCAATGGTGAACGCTTCAGAAGAAAATATCGGATCATGACGCAGACGTGAGAGAACGTCAAGAGCAGGGCGAAGGGACCGGCCGGGTGTATTGCTAGAATCCAGCACCCTTTGGGCTTTCCGTGACTTCTTTGCTTTGGCTCGAGATTCCGTCCGCTGCTTTGGTGGTGAGGTGTCGTCCTCGGACGACAGGAACTCTTCTTTGCCGGTAAAAGCGTCATAGTCTGTCATCGCAGTGGCAGAGTGTAAGGGTGAAAGGCTGTCCCCATGATCTCTTGAAATGAAACGAAGGTCATCGAGATACGAATCTGGAGTCGACGAGCGGGGATCGCGAAGTTCATACGCCATGGTTCAAATCTGTAATGGATCGATGTCAAGGACTTGTGGTCGGCCTTGGTAGGACGGAGAGAACCGATCAGGCTTCGAGTCTGACAAAAATGTGGCGCGAGAATGGAGTAGAAGTCAGGATATATGTATGCCTGACGAAGTGGACAACCAGAGAAGGAAGGACCCGAAAGGGCGTGTTGAGTCACACGGTACTCAGCCACTATGACAATACGAAAAAATGCCCAAACACGATACACGCGTCGTATATTTAGGGACACACTGAGCTTGAAGAATTCTGACACCACCATGGGAGACTGACAGCCTGGTCTCCTTTTACTACGCAGTCATCCCATGCTTATGCGTTGAGCGGGCGTAAACAGTAAGCCGGTCGTCGGGATTACTTGTAGAATTGGGGCTGATGCAGGGCAAGTAATGTGGTCGGCCTACGATTCTGTTATAACATAGGTGCTTGACAATAAGTCAGAGCATGATTTGAACCAGGTAACAATCAGTGTGGCCGTAGGTGGATTTGGTCGAAAATGGAAGGCGCAGGAGGCAGGGCAATTGGATATCCTTGAACCCTATTTCTAACCCTAGATGAGCTCACCATTAGCTCTTAAAAGTGGATCCACCTCGGGCCGACAAGCATGGCCAACCCTCACAATTCAAAGCTCATCATACACATCACAATAGCATCCTCTTCAGAGATTGCATGATCTTGAAGCAGACTTGAATCTCTTCAATTTCATCAGTCTTATTATGGCCTCAGCTAGAAACCATCAGGAGCCTCGTGGCCTCTATGAGGACTACGGACAATACCCATCCTACGACAACGAACGTAACGGACGAGCCCAAAATGAACGTTATGCTAGGTCACGCTCCCGAGATCGCTTCCGTCAAAGATCCTCTCGAACACGAAAATTATCTCCACCCGGAAAATATGCTTCTCCGCCTGGTAATCCATAGACAGGACATTCAAAGTCATTGAACCTGCGCGTCTGCTAACCATAGCCCATCAAAGGCCATCATAGAGCTCCGCGAGATAGATCTTCTGCAGATACTTCAATCAAAAGGGACCGTGAAGCGGTGGCCGGAAGAAATGACGAGAGAAGATATAACGACTATCGGTCTGGACGTTCTCCATCGCCAAAAGGTCGCAAAAGAACCTATCGAGATCGCGACCGTGAGGGATACAGGTCACCGAGCTACGGTAGTCGAAGCCAAAGCCGGAGTCCAAGGAGGAACAGGTCGCCTGACTATGGAGGATTACCCAGCCGGGAGGTGATCCTGGAAGGGCTGCCGCTGGAGATGACTGAAGAAGACGTTCGCCAATACCTCCCACCCGCCTACCTACAATGTCTTTGAATGCTACGATATGATTGGGCATAAGTCAATATTGGGACATCATGGGACTCTGGCTAAGTCATGCATATTGGCTATCATACAGATATCGAAAGAGTTGAAGCAGTACCATAACGTCGATACACTTGATGATGTGCGCGTGATACGTGAACGGCAGACAAGTATTTATAAACCTTGAAGCACTCGGAAAGTATGTCATTACTGATTCTGATGCAGAGGTGTCGCGTGGTTTCGGGTTTCTAAGGTTCTCGACACTGGACAAGGCGAAGGCTTTTGTGGAGCGCAATCATCCTATGATTTATCTTTATGGGAATAGTTCAACAGATGGTGACGATTCGGCAGCCAAAGTCCGCATCGCTTTCAGTCGCGAAAGAGATGACCGTAGTCGCGGTGAGAAGACAGAAGGTGAATGGGTTTGCAAAATCGTAAGCAGCCAAGTCACCCAGCACTAGAAGCTCACTTAAACCACCTAAGTGTACATTTTCCAACTTCGCTACACGCATGAGATGCTACAGGTGTCAAATCCCACAAAGTGGTATGCGCATCAAGTCATTCTCCTGGTTGTCTTCCGCATTGCATCCCTCTGACGTTATCAGACATGGCTGCTCTGGGAGGTGGCCCAGCTTTTGGTAAATTGAACAACTCATCGAATAATGGTGCTAGCGACGCGTCACCCGATGGCACACCATCGCAATTTCTCCTTCTCCGGAGCCTGGAGCCCACAGTGACCGAAGAGCTTCTTGCTAAAGGCGTCGCGAAGCTTTACAAACCGAGTCCGAAACCGTCTCCAACCTTATCGAATACCTCCAAGAAAGGGAATGCGAAGGTCGCATCGACCACTGGCGATGCGAATCTTGGCGCTCGTGAGGGCAGTCTTAGAAGAGTCCTGCTTGTTCGGAGTAGGAAGACACAAGAAAGCTGGCGATATGGGTTCGCCGAATTCGCTGCTGTAGAGGTATGTTGCAGTCTTTCGATTTCATGGCGCAATCGACATCGCCTCCACATCCACTGCAAGAGGTCCCCCCAATGAAATCTCGGGACCGCTTTTGTTACACGAGTCATAGTTAATATTGCGAACCAATGTCCCTATTTCCTTGAAAACGGGTACTTCAGTACTTTTGAGAGCCACTTGCTGAGTCCTTTTCCAGGATGCACAAGCCGCAATGACCCGGTACAACTCTTTCGAGAGATTCACCATATCTTCAAAGCCCGTCACAGCCGATTATGTCCATGCCGGCATCTTCGTGCCAGTCTTCAGCACCACAGAAGATAATGAGCAATTCACCTTCAGCCCTCTTAGCAACACGGCCACCAAGCTCTCCTACTGGGATGAAGAGGCTTATGTGAGTGGGCTAGCAGTATCCTCGGGGTCGCCTAAGATGGCATCGATCACTGGTGAGAGCCAAGTTCCTTCAGCTTCTGATCTGGCTGCTGCGGCGGCCGCCGGCGAAGGCCTTGTTGAGCCTGGCAAGGAGCCAGAAGCGAAGGCCAAGAAGCGAAAGACCGATGCTAGTGCTGCTGGAAAGCAGAAGAAGGTATGTCACTCATCCTTACTTGAAGGAATTCCCATGGTACTGATCAATGCCAGACCGTGCCAGCACACTTGCAGTTCTGGAGCAATCGCCACGCCGAGCTCCATGGAGTTGAGCCGGACAACTCCCTAGAGCCAACGAATGCCACCAAGAATCGAGCGAACAAAGATCGATCCTCGGATCAGGACGCCGGCCCTCCCACAAGAACATATGCAGATCCCTCCAAGAACTGCTGCTACCTCTGCTCCCGCCAATTCAAAACCGCGGTCGAAGCCAACAAGCACGAGCGCCTCAGCCAGCTCCACCGCGACAACTTGCAGAACTCAGACCTCGTCTCCAAAGCCGAAGCCAAGATGGCGAAAGCCGGTGCTTCATCCACCCCATCGGGCGAAGACACGTCCGAATACCGCGACCGCGCCAAGGAACGCCGGACTGCGTATGGGACCTCGAAGAAGATCTCGCTGCCGATGAAGAAGCCGGTAACGGAGCTAGAGGCGCAGGAGGGTAATGAGGCGGAAGTGCCCCCAGCGATGTCGAAGGGGGCGTCGCTGTTAGGGAAGATGGGGTGGTCGGCCGGTGAGGGGCTTGGTGCGCAGGGGACTGGGAGAAATGAGACTGTGGCGACGGAGATGTATGTTCAAGGCGTGGGTCTGGGTGCTCAGGGTGGGAAAGTGGGAGATGCGGTTGAGGAGGCGGGTAGGAACACGAAGTCTAGCTATGGGGATTTCTTGGAGCGGACCAGGGACAAGGCTAAAGAGAGGTTTGAAAGCATGGGCGAGTGAGTATTGGTGGTAGAACGATTTGATGGCTGGCGACGGATGGTCAGTCATAACTAATGCTCCTTCCTGCACTTCATTTATGGCATTGATAGCTTGCTCTCGACTTGGTCATCAAACATTAGAAGATCCCATTCAACAATGCTACAGCTTAAACGACATGAACTGTACCCCACCGTCAGCATCTCCCCTCACAAAGTCACCGTGTACAGAAGACTTACCTCCTTCGCCTCCTCCTCACCCACCCCTCCCCCTCCCACCACCAATCCCAACCTCTCCCTCCTAACCTCCCACCAAAAGTCCCTCCTCTCCCCGCCCAACTCCCCCCTCACCAACCTCCCCTTCACCCCCCTCAACCACTCATTCCAAACCCCCACCTCCTCCACCTCCACCATCTCCTCCCGCATAACCCTCATCTCCTCAATCGCCCGTCCATACAAACTATCCCCAAAGCTATCCGTAATCTGCTTCTCGACAACGGCGCCTAGTTCTTCAACCGCGGAGCGTATCGCGGCGGGGGAGTCGGCCGTGTCGAGGAGTTGGCGGAAGGTGGGGATCGGGTTGTCGGCGGAGATTTTTCGCTGCTTTGGGGATTTGGGGGCGGGGCCGAGGAGGGAGTCGATGTCGAGGCCGGAGAGGGGGGTGATGTCGGCGCGGGCGCGTTTGCGGGATTGGGCTTTGGGGGGGACTTTGGTGGGCGGTGTTAGTGTCAAGGGGGAAGGTTGTGGGAGGGGTTCGCATTACCTTTCTTCACATTTGCGGCTTCTACGAGTTTTTGAAGCTGGCGCTTGGCTTTGGTAAGGAGTTCGTTGGGAGGTTTGGAGTAGCGTGTGAGGATGTCGTAGGGAGGGGCGATGGGTTCGTAGGGGTGGACGGCGCGGAAGCGGACGGCTTGGTCGAGGCGGTGGAGCACGGGGGAGTAGGTCTCTGCTAGGGGCATGTATTCCGCTGGGTTGCTGTATATTGTCAGTGGAGTCCGCACACATGGACGGTTGAGATCTACCCGTCATCATCTTTTCCGAAAGTCGAGAGGTCCATTCGATCGACGTAGTCACTCATTGCCGACTTGAGGTCGTCAGTGGGGAGGTTTCGATGTTCTGTGATGATTTTGCCCGATACGGTGACGACTCGGTCCAGGGGTGGGAATCTGTAGGAGCGTACATCTTCGGCGAACGGTAGTTGGACTTCAAGCAGGCATTCGTAATCTGGCTCGATCAAGGGCGCGAGCAAGACGAGTAATGGGTCTTTTTCATCTTTGGGCACCAGGCGAGCAACGGCGTAGGACTCCAATTCGAAAAGTGCGTGGACGAAGGATGATAGAGCTAGAATAGCCTTGGAATTCGTCTTCTGCGCTATAATCACGTTGGAAGCCGTCATATGCATGTAGCGATCATACTGGTCATTGTTAGCAGACAGGATTCCCTGTTCAATCTCGGCAGGCTCACTGTGTCCCGCGGGATAAACCCTATTATTCCGAGTCCTGCCTGCGTCTCAAGTTTTGTGACATTCCACTCGGATTCACTGATATGTACAGCTGTCGAGCCATAAGCGTAGCCCCTGGCTAGGTCCTCGCGGTCAACATCCCTTTTACCTCCAGGGGCTTCCTCGTCTTTGACCTGATAAGTCCTTGCATTTCGGACGGACGTAAGTGGGTTGACCTCCGACCCTGGATGTCCAGGATCTTGACCATCTGGTATGACGGTAGAAGACGATTGCGTGCTTGCGTTACCGTTCGAGATATCGCTCCTTTGAACGAATTGGCTTGCAGTAAGTGGCCTTCTTATCATAGTGCGTGGAAACCTCTCCACGTCGATACACATCGCCGTATCATACTGCTCTGGATCCCCAAGGGTGAGTTGCCCTCGGTATGAGTTGACTGGCCGAGTAGCCTTCAGACGTGGAACGCCCAGCTCATCGATAGCCTGCTGCATGGTCCCATATACGCCATCGCAATCTTCGACGAATTTACGAAGAGTGGCTTCATTCTTGCGCTATTGAAATCCAGCATGAGCGCTCTAGCCTGGTTCAATGGTCTAAGCAATCTCACCTTGGTTGCGCTTTTATGCTCTTCCTTGAAGCCATATTCCGGGTCGTCGAAGTCTACGCCACTGACGATCTCAGTTTTGTGAATAGCGAGCCGGTGTCAAACACTTACATGACTGCAATTTCAATACCATCCCCAACTATTTTCTTGGTGATTTCGGAGGAATCGTCAGCGTCTATGGAGCCTTCGGCATTCGTCACGAGAATGATCCTTCGGCGATATTTGAGCTTCTTGCAATGTCTTGCAATCAATTGGATTGCGACTACCATCGCGGATATCGCTAATTGGATCAGCAAGATCCAGGTTCGACGAGGCAAATCGACTGCGGACCATCTCCTTCGTCAGTGCTGCTCAACCGGATCTTTTGCCGCATAGCCTTCAGATCTGGCATAAGGATCCTGGAGGTTGTTCAGCAATAGATTGACAGGATGTCATCGTGCCGTATACTGGCTGATCTCCTGCAATACGGAGATATGATAAAAGCCTTCCTCATCGCCCATTTCGTTCGCGGTAGCTTCCATTGGTCAAACTTTGACGTACTGGTGAAGAGCATTACTGATACCATCTGTGCGTAGGCCAAGAACACCGAGAGTAGCAGTCTTCCGGTCAGTAGCCACCTGAATTTATCAATATGTGGTCGCAAGCGTGATAGGGGAATGCATACTGTACTGGTAACTTTATCCCATACGTATGTCATCGCCCAATCAAGGTCGGACACTTCTCGGCCATTGTGAACTTTGCCCATGGAGGCTCCTAGGTCTACGATGTAGACTGTAGCCTCCTTGTCGGCCATGATTCCTATTACGCATGGGCAGTATCCAACGGCGTCGGGTATTGACTCTTTATTAGACAACAAGTTCTGTGAATTTAGCGATAGCCAGAATGCGATTACATCGATCTTTGAGCGCTGTAGGGTCAAGCTATCGATCCAGGAGTTGCTTGTGAAGACGTTTGCTGTCCAGGCAGAAGCGCGCTCGACGCGATATCACGTGACCCTAGGTTTCTGAGCTATACTTGAAAAGGCTTAGCATCCTGAACAGAAATGGAAGCTCACACCTTCAAACCTGAAGTACATTCGCAAACTAATCCCTACTACGTCGAGCTATCAAAATGGGGTAGGCACAGTCATTATGGCCCTGTCTTCCTGTCATCGCTCTGACCGACCATGAATAAGTTATTATCGCGATCACTATGACCCAGACAAACTCATACTAGAGACTGATTATGAGAGAACACCCTCACATGGAAACTGGCTCGAAGTTGCAAAGTAGGTGTGGCTCTGTGTACAGGATTCTGCCAACCCTGAAATTTCTCCTGGTCTTCATATTCGATTCTTTGCCGCGCTGATGCGCCATCCCATAAAGGCCGGTCCACCATAGAATTCTACGTAGGCTCTGGTCAGGGCGCCGGCCATTGATCATCTATCTGGGACGGTCACTTTGCATTTGGATCGAGAGTCAACGCTATATCTTGAGTTCTATGGGTGCTAATTTTAAGTACTTCGTAACTTCTATGCGACCCCTTCTCTTGCTCCTTTCTTGGGGTCCTACGACTAAGTAATCAGTGTCCATGCATGGTTTGCTAGTTTGCAGTGAATCATCAATGGTCGGTCAGAACACATCTGAAAGATTGCAAGAGAGTTGATCCTTCCGGAGCAGGCTTCTGGAATTAGTACCCTGCATGATCAACACTTGAACGTTGTGACGAATCAATCATATAGGAAGAGTGTCAATTTAAAAGCGCGAACAACATTTTACCTATATGGATATATATTCCTAACTCTTGGATCGCCCATGTCTGTCTTCTATACACCTGCCCCAAAAGGTAGCAATAATGGAGAACCTGGCGGGATTGTTGTTGGAAGATTCGAATATTGGAGCGAAAGAGTATAAAATTCGAGATCAAAGACCGACAACAACACCGCTCCAAATCGCATATGAGAACCAAAAGGACTCCAACTTCTTCGCCAGAATTCCTGCGGAAATACGGAATAAGATCTACGGGTGTCTTCTCATTGCTCATGAGATAATCACGCCCAAGCACCGATCACATGGTCTTGTAGTGGGACTGGTGGACCAACATGAAATCTTCGGTGATTTTAGTATTGGTGATAAGCTTGCGGCTGGACTTCATGGCGCAGTTGCTCGCGCATGTCGCGCCTGTGTCTACGAAACCTATCCGATTTTGTACGGACAAAATATATTTTCGTTCGGACGTCAACGGGAATTTGATTACTTCATGGTAGGGGGCTTGACGATAAAGCCATGTAAGTCCTAATCCTATCGCAACATCAGAAAAGTTCAAGTTGGCTAATGATATGTGTAGATTACTCTCAGAACTCTTGGGCATGCGGGCCACTAAAGCCTTTCGGTACCGATCTGGTGGCGGGTACGGAAGGGAGATTGTCTCTTATACGCCATGTATCACTCAACATGACGATAAACGGTTCTGAGTGCCGAGACCCTGTTGCAATTTTTGGTGGGGTTCACTTACGGCAATTTGGCGATTGTGCCACAACTCAGCTTATGTATTGCTGGTCAAAAGTCGCGATGTGGTGGGGTCCTGAAACATTGCCAGCTCTTGAGTACCTCGATCTTGACTTTACTCAATGCGAGATTCCGGAACAGGATTTATTGAAAGTAAGTTCTTGGTATTGAATCTAATCTAGACTTCATTGACGATTCATGGTAGCTACAAGCCTACATTGCTAGATCGCGATCGCTCCGCGGGGGCTTCATGAAGCTTATACGCCTTCGGAAGGTTACAATCAAAGGTCTCGATTGTAAGCCTTTACTTGAGGAGCTACAAAAATGCTTCAGACCTAATGTCGAGATATGTGTGGAGCTGGGGAGTGTGGAAGAGCGGGGCAAGATACTACCGAAGCCGTAGAGGTAGATATGTAGTCAGGACAAACTGGCAGTAATGTCTATGCATGCAAGTAGCTTCCCTCTTATCTCTTAAACAGATCTGTTTTTCAAGACACTTTCCACTGCACGGATCATATCAAATCGAACGTGTTCTCATTATGCACATAGCGTTCTTCACATGTATTGGGTGCGCTTCCTAGTGGCGCTGGTTCAATGCTGGAATCTACATATTGACCACCGCATCTTCCTTGGCGATCCGGACACCGACTGTTCGGATCAACTGGGAGCGTTCTCACCCTTCAGCTGGTCCTGCCTTCTCAATTTTAATCTAGCCTACCAGCTCATCCATGCGTTCGATCTCACGTGGCCCCCCAATGGCCCTGCGCCCTCCGTTATGACGAACCACGTCTCGCTCTTCCGTCGTATTACACCCAACCACCCTTGGGCGTTGCGAGAATGCCATGCTTCCCATCAGTCCGTCCTCTACCACCCGTGGTTCGCTGCTACTTATACCCGAAGTCTCCCTCCCTTTCGCAAGAGGTGTCCCTTAAGCGTAGGATAGAACTTCAGTCAGGCTTCTACGAAAAGTCGAATCGTCATTGCGAAGTCAGGGTATCGAAAATGCCAATCCGCCAAGGTAGCAGAGCTACATCGAGCGATTCCACCTAGTTTGGGAACACGCCCGAAACTGGTCAGCTCGCATACCACTTCTACGACAGATCAAGTCAACAGGATCCGGGTACTCTGATCCCTTCCACAGCTTGATGGGTTCGAGCGAGCCCTCATAGGTCATTAACTTCAACCATAGGCCACATGAGTGATCAGCTTCTATACAAGGTCGTGTGAAGGCCCTGGATCGTGTTGCGAGATCAACATGACTACTTATGGCGGCGCGGTGGACGTACACATACATGCAATCGCGCTTGCTTGGGGATCATACTGGTGGTTTGTTAGTGATCAGGCTCGCTTCTTCTTCCGTTGGGTTGTGTTTGGTATAGTCTATGGCGTTAGTTCCGCGGCATAGGCATGAAGCGGGACTACCGTACGTGGAGCTACGTAGGGTGTCCATGGAAGTTTGAACATCACAAGAGCACTGTTCGAGTGGAATGTATGATTCCATGCCTCATCGGTTTGGTAAGGATAGATGATACATTGGCGCCTCTCCGTTATATGCAATTAGGTCAGCGAAGTCGGCCAGGTAATTTGCTACTCTTTGCATCCGGAGCAAGCCTCCAAGGTCTTTATAGAGATATAGTAGCCCAAAGTCGCATGTGAAGCTTGCAAGATTGTTTTGATTATTGTTGAAACCTCTGTTGTGGCTCTGGAGGTTCTGGCCTTGTAGAGTACCTGCTCAAAGACCGAAGTGATGTTAATTCTTCTGGGACGTTGCTTCATCTGTCAAGATTGATGCTAGAGGAATCACAATTGGAAAGAGACTTGGTAATGTTCGGTTCGAAAAGCTCTGCCTTTCGACGATGGTGGGACGTTGAGTATATTTCTGCAACAAGGCATCGAAGCTTTGAGGTCCAGTGGGTTCGAGAGAGCTTACAAAGTGGAAGTCGAAGAGCGGGAGTACATACCATTTAGTTTCCTGCGTCTGCACGCGGCGGCCTCTTGGAAGGCTTGTATCAGTTGGCAGCTTCCTCGTCGGGGACTCGCCCTTGTGGTATCTCATTTGAATTATACTTTGACCGGAAAGACGTCACGCCCATCTACTTCCTCCTCTATCATCATCTGTCGTGTATATGGTTTCATCATGTACTTCTCGCAGCCTTGGCATCTCCTACACTTTTCCAGGCCATTTGGAGATACCTTTTCATCAAGCAAAGCAAGGATGAGTAAGAAGGCTCATGCAATTTAGATGAAGGCATAGGACTCAATGTCCTGCAGTCGAGTCAATCCCCATCCAAAGGTCTGACTCGGTGCTCACGATTCCCACTATCACCCATATTACTCACAAGTCTCACCTATTTAATGCCCTCACACAGTGTTCCTTTACGGTACAACTCACGAAGCTCCGTCACACCCAATTCTTTCAGGACCAAGGGCATCCATACTTGCAAAAACTGGAAAGCATCAACCATGGGCCTATGGAAATCTTTCAAAGAAGGATTCGATGAACGCGCGTACCAGAAAGACAAAGCCCTTGGCGTGCATCACGAATATGTCTACAAACATTCTGCAAGCTACCAACAGGATCAACGCAACGAAGAAAGGCGTCTTGTCAAACACAATGATGAGCGCCGCCGTCGTGACGAAAAGCGCATCTATACTCATGGCTTCGACGATGGGCGTTATCACGAGAGAGAAGTACGCGCTGCCTACGATGGGGGCTGGCAGGATCGAGGCATGCGTGACCATTACGCACGGGAGGAGAGTAGATATCAGCAACAGCTTGCGCAGCAGAGAGCAAATGAGCAGCAGATGGACGGGTATGGAGACGGTGGCTATGGGCACTCACGTCGCAAGCATCGTTCTGGCCACCACCACGGGAAGCACCGTTCGCACCGCCATGGACATCACCGTACTGCCAGCCCGGCGAACCATGGCAAAAGGATAGCTTGGAAGGACGAGAACCGTAAAGACTGGCATGGATATGCGGAGACGGTCTATGATTAAGAGACCGGAGAGACTTGCAGGTGAATGGCCTGGAGATGTTAGCGTTGGATTATTCTATGGGGCTTGCTTAGTATCTCAGAAAATAAGCCAATCAAAACCTGCATTCCGCCTCCCAGTCGATTGAATAGTATACTAGCGTATCTTGCCAGGCATGAGATCGCTCCTCGATGCTTAATATAACCTGTGAACAAATCATTCTACCATCTGAATAGCCCGTCCGAATAATCTTCATATCTTTAACGACACCAGAACGCAAGAAGAAAATGTTAGTTCCACGAAAGGCATGGACGAAACACGAAATAGCCCGGGCTCCAAAAAGGCGGTAAGCTGAATAATTCACTTTCTGGCTTTTAGAAAATAGCATCCATTATCACTCGCATGCAACCAGGTGTACTCAACAAAGCATTCGCACCGACATCGCGATAGAGAAAGAGCTAGACAAATTGCTCGTGAATTGATCTTTGCTTCGTCATGACATGAACGGAATTTCAAGAGTCGTGTCTCTGCGCAGCGGTGTCAATCCGTCGTCCGGGATACACCTAATCGGTGAAATTCAAACAGGGGCTATGGACCTTTGATATTGTTTTGGCGTTGAACCGCGATAAAAGATCCGTGGATCCGCTCAACAACGCTCGGGGTCATGGTGAAGTACGGCGTACCAAATCCTTCCCGCCCCGCAGTCCAAGCCCCCCCAAGGACTCGGCGGGCCGACGAGTCTCCGCGCCCCAGCACCCCCCTCCTTCACCTCCACCATCTACAACCTTCCCCACATCTTTCCACCACCAACAGAGCCAGTCGCAATGCCCGCCAAAAAAGCCGCCTCAAACGCTCAATCCTCAAAAGTCAATTCCAAACCCAAGAAAGACACCACAGAAGACGCAAGCAAATCCAAGCTCAAACCCGCAACCGCCATCAACGCGCGCCATATTCTATGCGAGAAGCATTCGAAGAAAGAAGAAGCTCTGACAAAGCTTAGAGACGGAGGCAAATTTGATGATGTGGCGAGAGAATTCAGTGAGGATAAGGCGAGGCAGGGTGAGTCGCCGTACCGGAGTTTTGTTTGATGGAGGCCGATGGGGGAACGGAGGGTTTGAAAAGCTGGAATAGAGGCAGTTATATTGAGCTGTGTGGCTGATCAGTACTTCTAGGTGGGAGTCTAGGATGGAAGACCAGAGGAGCATTAGACGCGGCTTTCGAGAAGGCTGCGTATGAGCTGGAGCCGAGTACGACAGGGAATCCGAAGTACACCGAGGTGAAGACTGTGCATGGATACCATGTTATTATGGTTGAGGGCAGGCGGTAGCAATGATTATATCAATGTGGTCAATTGGAGGTATCGTTACGGTTTGTGCGCACCCGGGGGTTTGCGACACGTATGGTAGTGGGACTTGAGCATGCCGTGCTGATTACCTCTTTTTGCAGAACAATCTGATATCTTGAAGCACGTGTGGGGGTTATCAGACAAAATGTTCATACGAAGCTGTCGGTTCCTTCTCCGCCTGCCGTGCTACCGCCGCGCGAGTAGTGCCTCCTCAGCTCGCTGCATACATTCGTCGACAACATCCCAGAAGCGACCAACATTCAAGCCTCTCGGTATTCGAATACCTCTTCCGCCCTTTGCCACTTCTTTCGCAACAGTCCTCCCAAGCTGGGCGTGATCCGCATTTCGGACCTTGCGATAATCAATCGGCTCATGCGCGCCGTCGGTGATAACATTGATGTCCCATCTCTCGCGTCCACGATCGTAAAATGCCAGATCTTTCATGCCTTCGTCGAAGAGGACAACGGCGACGGAGACTGGGTCGTGCACAGGGCAGCCTTGATCAAGCCCGAAAACCTCTCTATAGGTTTCAACAAAGAAGATGAGGAGGTCGTGATACATTCGACGGATGGTGAGGCCGGAGCCTTTGTGAGGATCAGATGGTCCGTTCAAGATGCGTTGCCTGACCTCCTCCGTGGCGATGACTTGGTGGGTAAGATCCAGAGGAGCTAGGGTCGTCATGGCAGCGAGAACCGGGTTCGAGAAGATAGACTGAGCGGCTTCGGGGTCACACTGCACCTCTGTTAGTAGAATTCATCTTACGACAAACAATTGATGTGGTTGCAATACGTACATAGATATTGAATTCGGCGTAGAAGGTGGTATTCCCAAATCCTTTCTCATCGGCCGTCATGGAGACATGGGTAAATCCGCCACCAATCGCACCACCCATGATGCTCAATCCCTTGATATGCTCAGCTATGTCTGGGAAGGTAGCGAACAGCAATGCTACGTTCGTCAGGGCTCCGGTAGCTATCAGCCATGATCTTCCTGGTTGCTGAGCAAGCAGCCCAGCTCGCATCGCCAGAATAGCATTTGTATGTCTGAGCGGTGGACTTGACGGCTTTGGGAGGAGATCTGTACCATCGATGCCAGTTGCTCCTGCCAAGTATGATGAGCACAGCTCGGATGACTACCGGCTATTATCAATGACACACTTACCATGTATATCGGGCGCATGGACAGCTTCTCGGCAGAATGGCTTCGCAGCACCAGGGTATACTGGGATCTCGGGTCGGCCGATAGCGGTGAGAATAGAGCCAGTATTTCTTGTTGTCGACTCCAATGAAGCATTGCCATGCACCGTGCTCACGCCTATAAGATTGAGACACGGATGATGGGCCGCGAGGAGGATAGCAAAGGAGTCCTGAGCTTGAGATTAGTCATTCGCACAGGCAAAGAATGGAGAGCTTTCCAACTGCCTACATCGTGCCCTGTGTACGGTTAGCGGAGCAGCAGAAGCGTAGAGGAAGCATTGGCGTCTTTTACCATGCCGTCCTCATGTTATACCTGGGTCGCAGTCGAGCCACACTGGGACTCGTGCATCACCGACATCTCCCATTGCCGCAAGCTCTAGAATAATTATTGCTGCTGATGGGACTAGGAGGCTCGGGATTGAATGACGCTTGGTTCGAGTGGAAAAGACTCAACGACGCTTTTCCTAAAGATCGTATTTAGTCGGAATGCCGTTGTGCTATCGTGTAAACGTTGATCTATGTCGCGCCTCCAGTGCTGTTGACAGGTTTCTAGATAATTCTCACGTTCCTCCGGCGAAGGTGAGCGCTTCAGAAGAACCGGCCTGAGTATCATGCAGCTGTAGACGCGGGCTTTGACGCACAAACGTGAAATTATAACACCGTCCTGAAAAAGATAACGAGGAGCGTCCTTTCAATTAGCGCTTTCACAACGGTTGTCGCCCCTTGGCCTTATTTTTAGATCTTCGACCCCATTACCTAAATTTGTATGCAGATTATCTGAGAGCATCAAATGCAGTCAATTGACCTTTAGTAAAGCCTAAATTCGTGGATATCAGACTTTAGACTGACCGCGAGGAACCGAAAATATCACGTGAGAGCGCCAAGATTCGGTTCCTCGATTTTTTTTGGAATCGAATTGCTTAAAATAGTAACTTTTCGACTAAGCTAAACTTATTATAGTAATAAGCTAGCTTCTTTAAGCGATTCGGTTCCATTCGATTTCTTGGCAATTCGGTTCGGTTCCAAATTTGGGACCGAATATCGAACCGACGGTTAGTCTAATTATTATTAGTCAAATCCTAGTGTTTCTATATCTACTTTGCAATCTTATTGTCTCTATCTCGTTTATATTACTTTTTCGTCGTTGTCATGTCTAATAAACGATAGATTGTCGTCAAGAAAATTGCAAACATTTATCGCAAAAATCAAAATAGAATTGCGACTTAGTTGTTGCTAGATGCGACAAAAGATCGACGAGTAAAGAAGAAGATGCAAAGACGAATTCGTCAATTGAAGACTAATTATCGTTGTTGTGTTTCTAGTCTTTCTCTTGCTACTTTTGCATTCGATATATCTTTATCTAATTCTTTTTCTTCTTTTTTTGATTCTTCTTCTTCTTTTGATTCTTTTTGTTCTTCTAGTTCTTCTTCTTCTTCTAGTTCTTCTTCTTCTTCTAATTTTTTTTCTCCTTCTAGTTCTTCTTCTTCTTCTAGTTTTTTCTCTCCTTCTAGTTCTTTTTCTTCTTCTAATTTTTCTTCTTCTTCTAATAATTCTTCTTCTAATTTATTCGCTTTCGTTCTATTAATAGAAGGTCTATCGATAAGAGATTTATTAACTAATTAACAAGTAAATTTAAACAACTTGCTTATCGACAATAATTGTAATCGCGATCGATCTATTGTGTTTTTCTCGCAAATTTTTGTATTGTTACGTCGTACAATTCGAATTTCGACTTCAAAGAAGAGATACAAGAATAGAATAAGTTAGCGATTGTCTCGTATATAGTCGTCGAAGTTAATAAGAATAATATAAGATTTATGTAATATAATAAAGAGAATCGAAATCAATCGATTTATAATAAAAACAAACAAGAATTAAGCAAATGCTTGTAAAGCTCTTGAAAAGCAATAAAAGAAACAAACTTTTGCATTGTTGTTATCTCGAACAAGCAATATAGAGATATCAAATAATTTAAATAAGAAACAAGAGAAGCAAGAAGAGAACAATTATTAGAAGTAACTAGAACAACAATATTCTTTTTGCGTTAAGATCTCTTTACGTGTTGTAAATTGCTTTAATTCTCGCATTAAATAATTTGAAAAGATATTTTCTAATATTAACATTAACAATTTAATAAAAAATCAATTTAATACAAAAATTCTAGAGCTAAAACTAAAGAAGCAAATGTTAAAAAAGCATGTTAACAATCTAATCTTCGTTATTATTAGCATTAAATTTAATAATAGCAAAAGCAAAATACAAAAAATAACGTTGTTTTTCGTTTTGATAAATGTTTGACGCAATAAGATAGAATTAATATTAATGTTAAAATAACAACGCTTTTCTAGTTATAAACTAAAGATTGTCGTTAAAATAATCGATAAACTTAATTGAGACAATAACGATCAATCTATAATTCTATTTATTGTTAATCGACGCTTTTGTTCAAGATTATTATATTGTTGTTAAGTTCGAATTGTATAACAAAAGAAATAAATAACAAAAAAACAAAATCGCAACAAACATTTCGACAATTATTGCGAAACTTTGATCGAAAAGTAACAATATAACAATAACGCTTATTCTAACAAATACAATATGTGCTAAATAGATAACAATTGTTACTATAAATTTATAAATTCGCAAATAAAGTAATAAGTCAATTATATATCTAGCGAAGCAAAGTATATCTTTTTTAATGTTTCTTTTTTCTTATTTCGTAATTTTCTAAAGTAAAGAAATAAATTTATATTATCTATTAGTCGAGCAACAATTGCTTAGACTAAACAAAGATTAAATACTAAATCTTTTAAACAATTAATTAAGACAACAATCGATATTGTTTATCTAAATATAACTAATAATTTTGTCGAATTAATAGACAATATAATCGATAAAGAACAACGCTCTAAAACTTCTTTTATTACAACTTCTTAAGTTACTTGTTTGCATTTACTAGTAAAAATATTAACAATATTGCAACAACAATATGCTTATTAATTTTAATTAATAATAGCTTTTACGTTTGCTTTGTCTCTTTCTAAAGCGTTTGCTACTTCTATTGTTGCTTTAATGCTAATACAATATTAATATTCTTCGCTTACAAATCGATCTAGCAATTCTATTAATTTAGAGATAAAGAAGAGAGAGATCATAACAAGATTAAAAGATAAAAAGATAGTTACAAATTACTTAAAAAATTGTGTTTATCTTGTTAAGACTAAAAACATTATAAGAAGACAAACATTTAAGCTAAAGAATTACATAATAATAAAAGCCAAGCACTTACGTCAATATTAAGTAACTATTGATTTAGAATTGTTTAATCTCTTGATTACTAATTTCAAAGCAAATCTTTATTAATTCAAAATTATATATAGATTGTTATAAATAATTTGACAATATAATTAACGCAATATTTGTTAACGAAACTTGTCTATTGCTTTGTCTATTGTCTTGTCTTCTGTCTTAACTTCTAGATTATCTTCTAAATCGTCTTCTAAATTGTCTTCGAGATTGTCTTCTAAATCGCTTGCAAAGAACAATAATAAGAAGAATAAAAAAAATTAATACAACAAGAATAATTAGGACGAGAAGAAGAGTAATAAGTAGAAGAATAACGTTTAACTAGATGTTAAATTAAACGCGTTTTCGAAATTAATTTGAAGCTTCTATTGAGATAATTTCAATATTTTAATTTGTTAATTGCATCTTCTTATATTCTATAAGAATACACTTGTTTTTAGTATGTTTTTGATGTAAATATAGACTTTATTCCTGCATGCAAGACGAGAATAAATAGATAGCAATTCAATTTGCAATTCTTATATCTTCTACATCTCGCAAGAATTATTCTCGCTTATTATTTAAAAAGAATCTTGTTCTTGTGCAAATCTTAAGAGATTTATAGCATTTATCAATAGAAACAGTAGCATCTAATAGAGTTGAATCAACAACGTACTGCTTGTTTATATAGACAAAAATGTAAATATTGTCGTAATTAATAGATTTATGTAAACGCACTAGTTGCGACAGCATTTACAAAAGAAGAGATGCTAATTTAAAATATAAATTTACTAAAATGTTATCTCTACTAGCAACACGAGAAGAGCATAGATTTCGCAATTATTTTGATATAGAGATAAACTTTATCTTGTTTGATATACAAGAAAGAGAATATATTGATCAATAAAAAGACCTATTGCATTGCTATATTAAGTGCTAGTTTAAATATTGTTTGCACTCTTAAATTATATTGTTCTATTTATTAATAGAGCAAGAACATACTAGATTTGACATTTATTTTATACGCAATTTGATATATCTTCTTCGATGCTATTGTCTTTATCTCGATTAAATATTCAAATCTCTTTGTAAAGTCTTGTAATTATTTTTAAATTTATATTGTTTATTGCATGCATATTTGTAATACTTCTTTGCAAATCTATTATATTTAAATACGTTAATAATATATTGCAAAAAGTTTGTGAAGTTGTCTTAAAATTAAAATCGCAAACTTTGTTAATATTGTTGCATTTAAGTCTTAAGAATGCTAAACGTAAATTTAATAAAATTGTAGTTTAATAAATACAAAGATAAATAACAAATTAATATTTTTTCGCTTCAATTGCTTGTTGTATACAAATATTTATATAAACAAAAACATTATTTAAGCAAATTATATTTCGCGACTCTAGATAGGCGTTGCAATAGAACAAAAGCTTGTTAACAATCTATTAATAGAGTTTCTTGTTATTGTAATAGCTCTTCTTAATATTAATACACAATAGATAGTTGTTTACGATATAAATAAACAATACGCTATATATATTATCTCTTTTAATATTCTAATATTATCTAATATTTGTTTCAATAGACTCATATATTATGCATCGCTATTTTGTTATTAATTTGAACAAGAACTTGTCAAAGAATATTAATTGCTTTGTCGTATAATTAATTATATTTGTTTGTTAAGCAATGCGAAGTTGTTTGCTCTAAGAGTCTATAAATCGTTCTTTTTTTCGACTAGTTAACTCTTGCTTCAAGAGACGTAATATCGTAATATTAAATATGTTAATGTTTTACTTTTCTTTACAATATAGTGTTAATTTGTTTAGATATGCTTATAAATGTTGCTTATAATACTCGAGAAAATTACAAACTATTAACAGATAGATTTGTCGAAAAGATCTCGTCTTTAAGCGAGAAAAATTAAATAAATTATAATTGCTTTATATACGTTGTTGTTATCGCTATATTGTTCTAGTAGTACAAACAATTTTTTTGACAACAACAACGAGAGTTTAATAATTATAAAGAAGATTAAGAACTTTAAATTTGATAACGAAGTCGATTTTACAATAAATTATGTTATAAGATAATTGCAACATTAGGTTTCAACATGTATTATCGTATTTAGACTTTAGATAATAAGAATTGTGAATAATTAATGTGTTTTGAGCTCTCAGATAATCTGCATACAAATTTAGGTAATGGGGTCGAAAATCTAAAAATAAGGTCAAGGGGCGACAACCGTTGTGAAAGCGCTAAAATCCGTTCATTGCTTGTGTCTTATGTGTACGCTACCCTGACCTCTCCTTATCGATAAGCGATTATAATACCAGCGCCCCTGAACTTCGCACGCATCGCTCGTTTTCGGAGTACATCAACAGCCTCCCATTTACGTGGCTTCGGATTAAGAAATGGGCTTCAAGCACGACCAAAACTACTTCTCAGAAACCTACAGATCATCTTCAATCAACAACGATGGCCGCGAACCACCTCCTTTACCGCCAAGAGCATATCCCAATACCGAGGAGCCTCCTCAATACATAGGGCAAGCGCCCATCTATCACTCGCAGCCATTGACCTATTCGTGGTCGAATCAAGATCCACGCTCGAGCTCCACGCAGTCTCTCGTGTCAGAGCAGCATCTAGAAGATGGCAAGAGAACCTTACTCCTAATCTATATACATGGCTTCATGGGCAACGAAACCAGCTTTCAAAGCTTCCCAGCCCATGTGCATAACCTCGTGACGGTCAAGCTGGGCGATACACATCAAATACACAGCAAGATCTATCCGAGATACAGGTCCAGGAAAGCAATCGACTATGCGAGGGAGGAGTTCAGCAATTGGTCAGCGTCGATGATGCCTAGCTCTTGTCTAGCAGCACCGGGCTGATTCGTGATTCGTTAAGGCTACGACCACATGAATCCTCGAATACAGACGTGATACTTATTGGCCATAGCATGGGAGGTATACTATCTGCTGAAGTGGCTTTGCTGGGGTTATATCCAACTTCTGGAAGGAACGATACCAGTCACCACGTTCTAGGCACTATCAGCCTTGACACCCCTTTTCTTGGAATGCATCCAGGAGTCATCGTGAGCGGTATTGGCAGCCTCTTCCGTTCAACGCCAGCTGCCCCCGGAGCAGCAACAGAACCTACAGGCAGTGAAGATCCTGGTGAGATCTCTGTGCCCATGCCGACCAGTGACGACGTGACAATCGATTCTCCTTCACACACGTGTCTAGTGTCCGAGAACGAGCAGGCCATACCTCCATTCCTCTCAACGACCAATGATCCTAATTACAACGCCCCATTTCCCAATGATGTGCGGATGGCTACGCGAAGTGCGTGGGCTAATGCCTTGCATTTTATCAACAAGCATTCTGATGATTTGACGAAGGCCACGAAGTCATCTCTCGCATCCTATTTTGAATTTGGCGGATGCATGGCGGATTACAATGGGTTGAAGACTCGCTACTCTCGACTTAGGGCTCTGGAGGATGTTCAAAGCCACCAAGCTGGCAGCCGACGGAGAATCAGGTTTGTCAATTACTACACGGCAAGCACCGGCCGTCTCAAGCAAAGTCAGCAGCGGTCGAAGTCAGGGACGTCTGACGTAGGAGAATTACATCCCAACAAATCCTCATCTGACACTCCGGGAAACCGGACAGTCGCAACGGAAGTGATAGAGACGAGCATCTACAATAAAGGGACACTGTCGCATGCTTCCAATCTGCGAGGCTCCACAGAAGAGCACCTAGATGATGATGTGGTCGCAAGATTTTACGACAATCCTTGGGATCCATCACTTACTCGACCTCTAAGTCCTGAGCTGGAAGACCAACCCGGCTGTGACACCAGCACTGCTCTTTCTCGCGGAACTATCGTGCCCGTGTCGGAAAATGCGCGAGGGCAAGCCACCAATGAAGGCGAGGCTCACATTGTCGATGACGCGGGACCGCCAACCGAGGATGTCGCTGAAATCGACCAAGCTCGAGAGGACGATATTTCAGATATTGAGCCACGACAGCAGAGCGAGGTACGCGGCCTCCTAACAAGCAGCCTTACAGACACCTCCTGTCTGCTTCCAATCCCGCCTCAGCCGCCTCAGCCAGCACCCTTCGACCCGACTCCATACTCTGACAAAGACACCAGGAAACTTGCGGAGAAAGAGCATTCGCGGCAACTCAAAGCCTATCAACGCGCCGTCAAAGATCGCGATCAAGCCATCAAAGACCGCCGGATCCTAGTAAAGAAGCGAGAGAAGAAAGCGAAGCTCGATCACGAAAAGCAGTTGAAGAAGGAGGGAAAGGAGATTGCGAAGATGACGAGGGTGAACGAAAAGAAGACACCCGGACCAGCAAAGGGCTCGAAGAGAGAACCTGAACCTGGAGATGCAAGCGACAACGAGAGTCCGAAGGTTCCGAAGCCCAAGCGAGACAAAAAATTCTGCATGCTACCTCCAAAGATCAATGGCGAAATAGATCCATGCTGGGTACGGGTTTACATGCGTGACGTTGATGAAGTGGGAGCGCACTGTGGGCTGTTCTTTGTGGGAGCACACTACGAATGGCTAATTAACGATGTTGGAGAGCGAATCAAGGCTTGGGTTGAGCAGAAGTGAGACTAGGAGGTACCCTTGTCCATTTCGATGTGTTTGTGATGTGTCTGAGATATCCTCTGGCGGATTTCTTGAGCAGATTTTGGCAAATCGATGAAGCTGTATTGTTTGAGCTTGAGAGGCAACGCTTCTACGTGTCCTCCGGCAACGACTGATTTGTGGCAACGACATGGAGTCTCTGACTATCGTATCCTATCAGCCAGCACCATCCCATACCCCACAGCCACCACTAAGCCAAACAAATTCATCAACGCCGAAGCCCCATGCATTCGTCCAAATGACGTGTTGAGCCTGGTCATCTCCTTCGAATGTGGAGGGCTGTCATAGCTTTTCTTGCCGTCTTTGGTCTCTGGGGAGACCAAATTAGCACTCACCTTCCAATAGCCTCAAACCAGGGCAGAACATACCTTGACGCTTCCTCTCCCTCATGATCCGTGTGGTAGCCGGGCCAAGGACCAGCAAGTTGGTAAGATTCATAGCAAAGATCGTGGTGATCGGAGCCAGAACGCTGAGCCGGTTCTCCTTCGCGAAGAAGCCACTCGGGCCCGACGGCGATGAACCGAGGGGCGACTGAGTGCCAGGGTATGTGAGAGCCATGACGACCGGAAGGGCGGTTTGCAGGGAGAAGTAGACGGGGAAGAGTGCTTGCTGCAAGGTCGAGAATTGGGGGCGCGGAAGGGCTTGGTAGGCTATGATGCCGTTGATGAAGGACTGCATATAGTGTTCAGTATTGGAGACCATGAATTGGGAGGTGGTCACTGCGTCTCACCTGGAAGATGTTGCTACCCAGAAGAGTTCCATAGCTGCATTACAGCTACGGTCAGTGAGCCCCCTCAGCGTGCTGGACGCGGCACGAACCTCAAGATGTGGTAGGGAGCTGGGCTCGTCAGGATAGACAGGTCTGGCATGATGCTGACAGGCGTTTATTGCCTCGGATCCGCACCCACTGTAATCTGAGTGCGTAGAGGAGGTACAAGTACATGGATCTTGACATGACGCGCATTGACTATCCGTTTATCTTATCTGATCTCGGTAGCGTTAGACCCTTGCACGCCTCGGACCGAATTTCTCAGAGATGAACCTAAGCTCACCGCACGTCAGCTGATCAGACCTCAGTTACATGAGGCGGAAGACATAAAGTATCATTCTCCCTAACGATATTGACGTTGTACACTTCAACCTTTGCTTTGGCCTCACTTGTGTAATGGGGATTGGTTTTGCAAAGCCAACTCCGATATCTCGTGAGTGCGGAAAACTCACTCTCTTTCCTCGACCTGTGATACTCCTTGAACACCTCCTGAAACTGAATTTCTCTTCTGCATCCTCTCATCTCGCTGCGAATCACTGCAAATTGCAAGGACTTCACGTATGCTCCATGCAGGAGCAATTCATCGGACGCTACGCGAAATCATATAATCGTAGAAGCGCCCGTCCGTCGTGAGATATAAGCGTCAACCTGTCTCGGAGACCCCCGCAATGGAGCTACCGTCATCTGATCTCTCCATTCCCTTGTCCAGATTCTTACTGTTGATCCAACAATATCAGACACCGCTTCTCACAACCCTCTCTTTACCTCTACTCTACATGGCCTATTCTGATTACTCGGGTTGGCATCAAATGGGTGCTGGCGGCTTACCCCACAATGTCTTTGGCTGGATTGTGCAGAACTTCTTACGTCTCCGAGGAACTCAGGATAAACGGAGCACGGCCTGCTATGACACTCTGAAGGTGCAATGGTTGTTGGAGCAAGCGAGCTTTCTGCATGTTGAATTGCCAGGAAGGGCCAGTCCTAGGACAGGGCCGTGGGTTGTACCACACAGGCAACTCGAAGATTTTGCGAGCGAGAAACTGAGACAAGTAAGTGCGAGCTTCTCAACAAAGGTTGTTGCTAGCTACAGCAATTGAGCTTGGTCTTGTTTCTTTGCGGCTGTTTAGAGAGGCTTGTCAATTGACGATGACCCAGATAGGGTGCTTAATCCTTATTCCGAGTCTGACAATTACCAACAGGCCACCCGTCTGCAGATGGCTGTTTTGTTGTTGTTACCCGTTGACACAGAGCTGATATTGTTTTTCCTAGTCTCTGGAAGACGCTATAGCGGATATAGCGACTTCTAGTCTGTCACGATGGATTGAAACCGGCCCTTCCCAGCTCGAGGGTGGCGTGATTGCGCTCTACATCAAGCCTGAGGTCAACTCTCCCACTGCAAAGCGCATCTGCTGCCCAAGATCTCCAAGAGAAGTCTTTCACAGTCACGATACTACGGACGGCAGCTCACACGCGTATCTAACGGCTGCAGACGCGGCTCAGGTGATCGAAAGGGGTTGGGGCGAGAGACATGGGTTGAGTGGGCGGGCTCTCGGCCTTCCGCTCAATTATACGATGATATTTGCTCCTCGAGACGAAAGTGAGGTCGCCATTGTGTGTTCTATAGCGAAAGCGGCGGCATAGTACTGTTTGGGTGGTTATCCTTAGGCCTAGGGCAAGGTGAAATCTTCTGTGGCGCTGTTGGTGGGTAATCACATGTTATGTGCAATGATTATGCGAACCTTGATAGCAGTTGCGTCGACAGTAGGTAACGCTCGACTGTGCTTTAGAGACTCATTACCCTGACTGACTCCGTCCTCGTTCTCGCTAAAACGATACGATAATCACTCAATCCCAACGGTCTTGTCAGCTATGGACTTTCATGAATTGATGGTCACACCATCATGTATTATCATAACCTTTTCACTGTCTGAATGTTAGGGAAGGCCTGCCACATTCCGCTTCTTCTTGTGAGGCTCTGATACCGCTGGGATTATCACAAGAAGCCTCAGTTCAGAAGTAATTTTCATACAAGGCTCATTACACACTATGCAAGCTACAAATAGATTGGTAGTGTACTTCCGGGCTTGATTGAGAGACCTCGCGGGTTCTCATTAAAGGATTTCTTCTGCGCCATCCGAGCTCTTCAATCAAGTACCCTGATTGAGCCAGTAACATGTCACAACGCTTTGCCTTGTTGGCTATGAATCTTCGTTGGGTTATGCCCGCCTTGTCACGTTGTACTGCACTTTCGCATCCACTCTCGCGCTTTAAAGGAGTCAACATCTCCTTATTCGAACTAGTGTGGCTGGAGCCTAGAGTCAGGAAATATCAAAACGCAAAATAAATGTAGCACCATCGCGGTTCGAACCACCGATCAAAAGCGCAAAAAAGTGTCGATAGCAGATGTATTAACTGGAGCACTCACTGGGGTGCTTTACAGAATTTAGGTGTGGCTAGAAACTATCTAGCCGGCTCGGCAACGGCTACCTCGACCAATCTGATCTATCGATAAGTAGACACTCTTGATTTCACCTATATCTATGTTTTAATCTGCGCAGCTTTTGTCAAATTCTCAAGGAAGATTGTGCCCAGCAGCATCCGAATAGGTCCCAGTCGCCCTTCTGCAATTGGCGGAGAGTTCCAGTAGTTCAATCAATACATTTATTGACATACTCATCGAGATATGAATATATTGCGACATTGGTAGCAGCTGTCGTGGGAAAACTTTGCGCATGTTTTACACCAAGAGCACGCCAAATGCTTGTGCAGCAGCGACAGTCTCCAGAAGCCAAAGGAATAATGACAGAGAGTCGTAAGAAGAATTGTAGACTGAGATTGAGCAGTGGTAAGCCTTGAGCTACCATGATTGAGATATACTATTACCAATAACGTGGAAGCGAATTACCTACAATAGGGCGGGCGCACAAAGGAGCACTGAGATGGGTACATCTTGAAGCAGTCAATATCACGACGACACAATTAGGCTCTCTGGGCTTTCAAGCGACTAGAATTTGACAGAAAAAGAGATGGTCTACTTTGTTGGTTGGCATGTCGTTGGAAGTGGCTTTCAGCCAAGACGCTAATGAGTCATGTACATGTCTAAGTTCGTACACCAGCGTTTGATCGACGACCTTCAGACACGCCCACGTATGTTGGCGATGTCATCTTCTCAGTCCAAGTCCATGCCTTTTGGCTCCTCAGCCAGCACACCCTCTCCTTCTCCCGCTCCGGAAATTTCCACCTTGGCAGCCTTGGCACAATTCTTGTCGAGGAACGCTCGGAGCCGTGACCGCTTTTCGTCTTTGTAAGACTTCTTGGGCTTCTTCTGTTCACCCATCGTCATCTTTCCCATTTCCCTGACCAGTCGCTTCTCCTTCGTCCCGAGTTTCCACCAATTTTCGGCTATCTTCAGCCGTCCCTATTCCGCCAATGCATCGGCCCGTTCGCTTTCCAGCATTCCAATGACGGCTCTTGACTACATTGAGAGCCTGTCGGCGTTCTGCTCTGATTGGTATTGACACTTGAGAATTTCCATCAATTGGGCGTACACGGCGCTGGATATGTCGTGGTCACGATTCCTTCGTTGTGCCTCCAGCCACTGACGGTTCTGCTTCTGTTCCGCAAGGAAGTACTTCTCATCTGGAAAGAGCTGCTTGATGGTAGGGTTGCTTTCTTCTGTGGCTTCTAGAATCAGCTGAAACGTAATTTTATATCTAATACGGCAAGCACGATGGCATCAATCGCTTCACCACCCCTAAATAACAACCGCTGAGAGTGTGAACTCGAGCAACTAAGCGGAACAAAAAGAATCGCGATGGATGTGTCGGGCAGTGTGCCTACCTTTTTTGGTGATACGAGATCCTCGCCAATTCTGCTTGGTCCTCTGACGATGCTGCTCGCGAGCAACAGCCAGGTCTTCCTTGGTCTCCTCGTTAATCGCCATAGCTGTTGTGATGGGAGCGAGCGCGCTTCAAAGATGGTGGAAGGGATGGTGTCGCAGCGCGATCCGAGATTCAATGAGTGTTGTGTGGTAAGCAAATCTTGCCGAGCCTGGTGAATGATATGCTAACACTATTCGAGAATGGAGTACCGCTCCACCTTCAACACTATTCAGTACTGCTCCACCATCACCAAATATACTAGATCGGACCCATGGTTGGAACACCCTCGTCAATGAAAGTCATCTCAAAATTTTCATGGAGGCTCTATTCGTACCCTACATTAACTGATAGGACCCTATATTTACGATTCGTGTCATGGCAACTGTGTCTCTATCCCGTGCCTCGGCAAGATACGGTGCACCATTCTTTGGTGCTCTCAAACATCAGAGATGGTGATGGGTAAATCAACCAGTGAAGGTCCAGAGCTAAAGAGGCAAAACGTCAAAGCATTCGATTTGAACAAGCAAGGAACCCAGAAGAAGCGATTGCGCAATGAACCAAGTTGAGTGCTGAATGTTTACGTGTAGAGGGTCCGTTTACTAAACGCAGGGTACGGCTAGAGCCTCTCTGTTCTCACCCTACTTGTTATTTAACTTTTAATATTCCCCGATGCTGAATTAGACGCCCTTGTCGTCGTTCTTTCTGGGACTCAAAGCCTTGTTCCTACCCAATGTCCTTCTTGCTGAGCCCATCCCTTTGACCCCATAAGGGCTATACCGCAAAGCGCCAGCACCTTTGAGATTAGAACTTAGGCCAGATTCTACAGAGCTTGGGCCCTGCCTCCTCACTCTTCTCGCCGATATCCAGGTGATCAGGACGACGAGCTACCGTGTCTAGCTGGCACTACTATGAAGCCGCGTAGAGCTCGCGTTGACGTTTGCGAGGAGGTGTACTTTTTCGTACTGTCTCGAGAGTGGTACTTACCAATTCCCAGAGCACGCAAAGAACTGAGCATTATGTATGGCGTCTAGTGTGTGGACAATTTCGACTCGAAGATTGAATCAGCTGTTCACGACCATTATCGTAAGTCTGTAGATACTCCAAGCGACCGCAAACCTTTATGCGCATATTTGCCTTGCTCTTGCGATGGTCATCGGGTTTGACTGCTTCCCTACGCGACTCATGCGCACAGCCGAACCTCGTCACTTATCCCTCCATACAAGAACGCGAAATGTCGTTTTTCGTCTTTTGCCATCCTGAGGTTGGGGAAGATTCGCAACGGAGCCCGAAATGACACGGCTTGTCAGCATAATGCGGTATATCGCCATATGGGCAGTATTCTCTCTTGGGTTCGCGTCAACAATTCCAGCGGATGAGCCAGCCCCTACCAACGCAGGGGAACCCTCAGCCGTACCGCTGGGCGTAATACAAGCCACCGACATTAGCCATGTACAACTCGATCAGGGACAGCCATTACCTCCCGGACAGACAACCTATTTTCTTCACATCGTTCGGCTCGAGCTCTACCGGATGACTGTCCAGGCCCGCGGCGATGTGGATCTTGCCGGGGTCCGAACGTTTCGTTATGATAAAGTAGATGCGAACCTCAAGCTCGATATCAAACCTTTCACCAACTGGGTACACATGACTCTAGGAACTTCGTTCTACGGAGTCTGGGAGCTCATGCAAAGTATGCTGCATCCCGTTCATCAGGGCGGCGGATTCTTTGAAACCAATTCGATGATATCGAAGAAAGGGGTACTAGGACGTAATATTCCAATGGGGTACATTGTTATCTCAGGCGCCGGGACCCTCCCGTAAGATCTACTCGAAACATCTACAGAAGTCCGAGTCATGGCTGACGAGAGACCCTAGAAACGTTGCCTCGAACGTTTCCACTCCAGCACCTTTGCTCAAGGCGACCCTCCCCTCAATTGATCCGTCGGCCCCCTTCCCAATCCCTGACACGCACATAGCCTTGCTCGTCGGACCTCGTGGCGCCCCCTTGAATTCCGCGGAAGTAATCCTGATCTTGAACGGCCTGTTGAACTTGGCCTGGCAGGATGTCGCGGTCTATCACCGTGTGCGACCTGTCCCCGAAATAAACTCAAGGAGTCACCTGCCGGGGGGAGTCGTCGCGGCACTGCGGCCACGAATGAACGGTGGAAGGTCGCAGGTTACAAGTACAGATCTTGCAGAGGCAGTGACCGGCCTGGTATACTATATTCTGGCAGCACATGCAGCGTTTGCAACCACGGTGACGATCGTAAAACCGAATGGGGCTGGTAGAAGAGTCCCTATCGGCTCGATTGAGATCCAAGGTGGACAGCCCAGAGTCGAGATCGGTGGCTCAACGAATGATACTTTGGTCGAAACTTCGTAACAGGGGCTTCAAAACTTTTCAATCCTCCAAGGAAGCGGATGATGCGGTATGCCTAGTGTTGAAAGACCAGCATCCTTCTATAGGTAGAACAATCAGGAATTCCCCGAAGCAGCATGGACTTGGTCTTTTCGACACTGTGTGCAAACTTCTTTCTATTTCCGCTCCGATACAAGTAGCATTGAGTGTCTGTCAAGCAATTGCTGACGGCTGCCAAAGCCTCGCAGGCTGCGTCTTCCTGCAGACATGAAATTCGCAGCACATTTCGATTATCGAGAGTCGCGATAGAATTTTCGTTCGACTCCTAATCACGATACCTTACTGTTCGAGAATGGTATAGTGCGATGGATGTCGGTTCCCCGTATATCCTTCATCTTGTTAAATGAAACCCTTAAGGATATACAAAGGAGAGTCCCTCCTACCGTCTTTGTAAAACATTCATCACTACCATTCGCTCGATCAAGCGCGCGCACAAATTCCCTTCCAAAAATTAGTCTCACTGTTCGCTACCCGAATCCCCATCATCAATATGAAGGCCAGCCAACGTCTCTACAATGCAATGCCTACTATCGGCACTCATTCACCAGTACGTCTTCACCAGCAGAGACCCAGATCAACAATACCATCACCGTTCACGAAGAATCGACTTGATTCTCGGAGCGCGAACATGAATCTCCTTGAGATACTCCGCGCCAACGGCCTCAACATATCTATCGGCGGCCTCCTTCCTAAAGGTCGCTGCAGAAGCTTCACCAGATCGCCCACTTCGCGCTGGCGACTAATGGGAGTCTGGGCAAAGAGATTTCTAGAGCCTACTACATCTCCGCGTTGGGTCGGCCGTTGGGTTGCACGCATTCAGCTTATTTCCGCTCGGACTTCTCCACGTAGGCTTGTTGCCTGGCTCTTGGATGCATTCGTAGTTGCGCACGGGGACTCACTGCGTTGAGTACAGGGGTAGCTGGAGCTTGAGTCCCGAGGGTCGAGAGAAGAGGAAGACGGAGGCAGGTTGTCTAATTTTGGTCCGAGTGATTAGAAGCTCTTGGAGGTGGCGTGTGGTGTGGTGTGGAAGCTACAGTAGTCTGAGTAGGAACGAAGGGATACGGTCATTGTTATGCGCAATAATTGGAATCGAGCCAGATCTAATAATCCATAGGAGTAACGTGGAGTTGGCGGTACATATTTCTGGTCCTCCCATTAATATTACCCTTGACAGACGACAACGGTCGCAGCCAATGGCGTTCAAGCAGTGACATGCTCTGATGCGAATATACTTCATGCCCACAATCAACAGGCTAATTGTCTATGCTATATGCAGCTAATTCTCGATGGAGATGGAGCTACGAATGTAGTTGGACGCCAGATGTCACTTAAGTGTCACCTCCTTCGACCTCCCCAAGTCTTCAGCCTGTATTCAGCTACGTATAGAACAGCCGGCGCTCCACTGTCTCAGAGAGGTCTCCACCATACCAGAGCTGCTAAACCCTTCGTTACGATGAAAGCCGGCGCAGACTCGGGAGACCGCTCGCTTGCCATCAGGGAATGCGATGATGAACCTGGGATCAGAAAAAAATATCGGCCATTTCTCCTGGACAAGGAGGACGACAAGGCCGACTGGGTTGATGATCTGGGGCTAGATACTGTCACAACAATGGCCGCGGAGAACATGCAGAGGACAGGGGGGAGGCTGAAGGTCTTGGTGTTATATGGAAGTCTACGGCAAAGGTTGGCGAATCGTCGCGTCATCCGACGTGTGTCTAGTCTTCCAGTGAAAAGAGAGGGATTGATGATTTTGGCAGGTCATACTCAAGCCTCACAGCGTTCGAAGCTTCTCGCATTCTCTTCAGACTTGGCTGTGATGTCCGAGTCTATGATCCTACCGGCTTGCCGGTCAAAGATGACGTACAGCACCAACATGAGAAGGTACAAGAGCTGCGCGAGTTGAGCCGATGGAGCGATGGGCATGTCTGGGTTTCGCCTGAGCAGCATGGCAATTTGGTAGGTTATCCTTGTTGCTCGTCTTGTCATGGCTTCCGGTTCTTTCATCCTCTTTTCTAATTGTCAAAGGAAGCCGTAGCCGCAAGATATTGAGATCAGTGACCTGACATATGGGAGAATTCTAGACCGCCGTGTTCAAAAACCAGATAGACTGGATACCACTATCCACTGGTAGTGTCAGACCTACCCAAGGACGAACCCTCGCCGTTGCGCAAGTTTCTGGCGGCTCTCAGTCCTTCAATACGGTCAACTCATTGCGTATCTTGGGCCGCTGGATGCGCATGTTCACTATTCCCAATCAGTCTTCGATCCCGAAAGCATACACACAGTACACAAGTGAAGGAGGCGATGATGTTGACCGGTTAATGAGCAGCGGTAATCGAGATCGACTCGTTGATTGCATGGAGGAATATGTCAAATACACTATCGTGATGAAGCCGCATTTCACCTTATTCGAGGATCGATTTAGCGAAAGGCAGGAGAGAAGGAAGAAAGATGTGGACGCAAAGGAGCGTCAAGCATTCATCGACGGGAAGCAAGACAGCCCTGAGGGTCTCCAGAAGATGGGACAAGTGAACGGAGTGCAAGTCGACAAGATCTGATGGAAGTCGTGATAACCTCAGCAGGCCTTCGAGCTGATTCAGAGGCATTGTTGAGTTCTGCAACAAAGCAGACTTAGTACATAGTGTTCTCTCGTGGGAACGATCCGGAAGCAGTGATGGTTGAACATCCATGCATTTTACACGGACCTCCTGTTGTTGTGTCTTTGCTCCTTGCCTTGGCGCTGGAAACGGCGGAGCTCGAACATGAAACCGTTAGCCACGATGTATGCAATTTGGGCAAAGAGCTGTGAAAAGCGGTTTTCATGACCCGAACTCGGGCGGCGGAATTTAAACGCAGCAACCTGGGAGACTGCGATGACATCAGAGGTTACGACGAGAGCAGACGGATGCAGAATTTCTCATAGGTTGTAAGGAGAATGATCAATGTCCAGGAGAGAGATAGGCGCAAGGGAACTTCGACGAGGCCAGCAGTCTCCGTGCATAGAGGCCCGATTGTCTCAAGATGCACGTCAGTACGTGTGAAAAGCCTTTAAAACCTCTGACTGCATGTTTTGGGAACTTACGACCCAAGAAAACACCAAAAACGGCGCCGTTGATGATGGCAAGAAATATGCTAAGCCCGTAAGATGTCGCAGGAAGCCAAGGGGAAAAAAGTGATGCCGCTGCCGAATGTAAGAAGACCCGCTGTCTCAATTCGTCCATAATAGTTACAGTTGAGACCAACGAATGGACAGCGATTCTGTATCGCCGAGGGTGTTAGCAGACAGCGCATTAGAATCGTAGAGGTGGTGTGATGAGCCCAGTTAGACCACCTTCGAGCTAAACTGCTTCCTGTGGCCGCCTATCTGTAGGTGATAGATCTAGGACGCTACTCCTACTATAATCCGAAGTATGTGGCTGGACTTCGTCCGGCTCTTATCGGGTTCAGCATATGGACCAGGTAAGCCGTCCTGGTAGATTTGCTATCCAGATAAAGCGAACAGTGCCCCTGAAGTAATCGACGCTAGGCCACCAGAGTTCGTTTATTTCGTCCACACGGCCTCACAATACTCATCCATAAGCTTGACATATTCTTCTCCAGCGAGAGCCCACCCCTTGATACCTTCTCCAAGGGTATAGCTCCTCATGACCGTGTCACCTTTCTCGGTAATATGATCCGCGAACCAGCCTGCTGCACGATTGCCCCGTCCACGAGACGATCCTACCGCCATAACTGCGTCAAGGTGAAGTCTCTGAAGGCCTCCAATTGAGGCATTAGGCGTAATTATGAGATCGACTTACCACAGTACCAAATGACCTTTTCAATTTTGGCTGCGGAGAATAAGGCATATAGTGTTGGGATAGTTGGGTACAAAGTCTGTGCTGGAAGATTGACCGACCCATGGATTGTTCCTCCCTGCATGCAGATTGATCGCCTTCTCAGCGCAGACTATGTTTTCGCTTGGAAGAACGTCTTGAGCTCACCTCATGGTCTGTCCTTCGCAAATCAATCAACATGAAGTCTTTCCCCGGTTTCCGCCCCTCATGGAACCATTGGAGAAGTTCAGTCCGGCGAATCGATGCCGGATCTGATTTGGGAGTAGGATATATAGCATGCCATGGGGCCGTGGTGTTTTGAGATGAGGGATCGGACATGGCAGCAGTTGAAGTCCTAGAAATAACGGACAAGGCGGGGGTTTCGAAAGTATTGAATAATAAAGGCAGCGATAGAAGTGTCTGAACGAAGAAAGCCGGGGGAAGTTGACGCAGTTTCTAGAATGGGCATCTACACCCTCCACGTGCACACCGTCCGAACTTTTCATGCCGGTGAACATTGGGAGGTTGATAGAATGTCACTGCTGCGAGATGATTGGGCTAACGCTAGATCCTCCCGAGGGCGACGTCCGGTTCGATTAATTAAGAATTTTCATTGGGATATTATCGCCCTCGAAGGCTTCCCCAGTCGAGCAGACCATGCGATTAGGAACAAGGTAGCCACTACGCCACCTTGATTTCAGTACACCCTCAGCACACCACCCGCATCATGTAAGGTATATAAAAGCATGCCAGCCCTGACTTCCAGCCCTAGTCTTTACTCCTATTCACCTAAGGTAGTAATGCAATCCACCCGGTAATGCAACCGCTAGTGATTTTGGCGCATAAAGCTTAGGGTTAAACATTATAACCCTGACCTTTGCACTAAAATCAGCATTACTAGATGAATAGGGAAAAAAAAAACTTTCGAATACGCTCAAATTTAATTTTTGAAAATTACTAATTAACGCAACGTGCAATTGTGTTAATTGACGCGTTATTCAAATTGTCTAATTGTTGCGCATCGATCAATACTTAGTAGTTATAATAAAAAGAGATAATTAATTTTTAATAAGTCAACATTTTCTCGAAGACATTTACGAGCACAATATTATCTTGCATATCAATATTGAAGACTTGTTTGTTTGTGTTTAAAAAAAGAAAATTATATCTATATTTATTGTAAAACAATTGTTCGACAAAATAGCTCGCTATTTAGAGCTATTAAAAAATTAATTTACGCAAACGAACGTAATAGACACTATTGACAAACTAATTGTCAAAATCAATCGCAATTATAAAAAAAATAAAGAAAGATATTACAATTATATGCAAGATTATAACAAATCTCTCTCTCTCTATCTTTTGACTCTTCTTTATATACTTCAAAAACAACTCTTAGAGCTAATTATCTATAATTTTCTTTAAGAGCGTCTCGAGAACGTTTACAATTATCAAATCGAAATTAATTATCAACAAGAACGCAAAGATTGTTGTACGTCTAAACAATAGCAAACAAAAACAAGTATTGCAAAAGATACTCTCTCAAAATATAGTCGAGAACATTAACGCACATATTATGCAACTTGAGATAGCAATTAAAGACATTAGAGCAATAAAAAAGCTTTCTAGTAAAAATATTGCAATTTACACAATTAATAAAGAGAAAGCTATTAAGCTAAGAATTAACAATGTTTGAATTATTATATTAGAAAGAAAAGCAAAAGCGATTATCTTAACATACGCAATAATAATTAACAAAATAAAGATTAAAAAATAAAATCTTAAGAGTGCAAAATTACGTGCAACAACTATTTAGAAGATACAAAATCAAAATATAAACGTAAAGCAGCTTAAAGACATAAAGATAATATAAATCAATTAAAAATACGCATTTATAATTGTAAAGATCTTAATATCAAAAATAATTAATATTATTTTTAATTTTAACTTAATAATAAGTAAGCAAATTAAGTCAATATTAATATACAACAAAGCATGCAAAACTATACAATGCTTTAAATATTATTATTACGAGTATATTATTAATTTAATGTATAAGAGAGAGAAGATGCGATTATTGCGTCGAATCTTACGCTACGAACTCTAAAATTTGCTTAACAAGCTTAAATCTAGATATTGTCTATATAAAGAAAATTATAAGTGATAACAAAAGAATTGCTCAAAAAAGCGAAAAGAAATATAACAAGTAATTATTAAAAAAAAATATATATATCGCATTGATTCTTAATTAAAAAGATAACAACAATTAAGAACAAGTTTTACTTTAGCAAAAAAAAGAACTTCGATTATTTAGAATTATAATTGATAGCTCTAGACAAATTAAAAATTACGAACAAAGAATATACAAGAAAATAAAGCAACAAAAGATCAAGAAAAGAAACTATCTTTAAAAAAACAACAATATTAAATCAATCGCAAATATTAACAAGTCAAAAACGAAATTCTCGATTTACATTATTTGCAAAATCAAATAGAGAAAGAGAAAAGATTCTATATAAAGAATTGAGCAAAGAAAGCTTCTATCTAAAAATTAATAAAATATTATTAGTATTAAGAAATATTAATACGATAACTCGTTCTAGTTAACAATTGTATTAGAAAATTGTACTTTGTTAATATTACAATACAACGTTAACAAGTTTAAATCCAAAATTATAATATTACTATTCAAGAGTAAAGATATTACAAATTTCGATATATTAATTATTTAAGAATTATAAAGAAATCTCTATTAATCTATTACAAACAATAGATTGAATTAGCACTTCGAACTACATTACATAAACAATAAGAATATTAGAGTATACTTCTTTATCAATAAATGTATAACGTTTGTCTCGTATACAATAATGCACAAATTTAAGAATCTTTGTTCTCTTACTTTAAAACTAGCAAAAAAGAACAATTAATATACACAATATTTACAACTTGTGCAAAAACAATAAGAACAAAAGCAATCTATTACTTCTACGCGCAACGTTAGCGAAGAAAGTCGATAACAAATATATTGTAATAAGAGACTTTAATCTTTATTATTTTAAATAAGATAACAACAAAGTAAGAGTTAATGTAGACGCTTATTGTTACGCTAGTATTTTCGTAAGAAGTATTAGAGCGAATTATGTTGTTAAAGAGATTTATAGACGTCTTCAAGCAATGCAAGCAATCACTTGATAACAAGAATTGCAACTATAGATAATCTTATATTTAATAAATTTTCACAAATAATTCAATGAATCAAAATAACAACAAGTAAAGACTTAAGATAAATTGAACACGATTCATAAGAAAGTCGCATTCAAAAGCTATATACTTTTTCATTATTTGAAATTCAAGATGTTCAAAATGTTTAAGATCTTAATTATCTTAATTATCTTAATTTAGAATTCAAGATGCTTAAGAGCCAAGTCATCTTAATTATCTTGTCGATAAATCTTTCCTTTTTGATTATTTTGTGAAGAGCGATGTGCGACGAATAGTATCTATTAACACGCGACTTATAACACTATCTTCTCTCTTCAAGAATTTTTGTCTCGAAATTATTTATTCTTTCTTATTATGTTAATCAAACTAATTATTGAATAACGTCGCAATTTCGTTGCTAATCGTCACTATAAGTACGCTCTTCTTACAATGCGTTCTTGTCGAATTTGTGTTGCAATCGACGTATCTTGTCAAATAAATAAAAAATATCTTAAATGTAAGAAGTGTTATCGAAAGAATCGACAATGCGATTTGACTTCTAATTATTAAGAAATGAATAAAATTATTCAAAAGATTAAAAAGTTAAATGATGAAATAACAAAATTGCGTTTAAGAATTGCGCGAAAGACGAAACAAAAAAAACACTAATTTTGTTGTTTAAAAAATATAAGTGATGCGAAGTCGAAAAATATTTTGAAAATCAAAAAGAATAAGAGAGAGATCAAATGTATTAAAGAGATGTTCGAAATTTTATTCAATACTATTATTAATTCTTCATTGTTCGCTTCTTTGTCTCTTAATGCTTTGTCAACTTTTATAAGTAATTTTGTCGCTAACGAAATCGTCGCAATTTATTAAAACATTTCTTTAAATTCTTAAGTAATTTTTATGTATTTTTGAAGATAAAATATTTTTTTCATTTGATAAGATATTTTTGATTTTTCTATTGTAGAATTTTCTCAATCTTATATTGTTTCTCTTTTTATAAATGAAAATAAAATGTGTTCTATAAAGACGTAATTAAATTCGCTAATTTCAACACTAAAATATAAAATATTAAAAATACTTTGACGTTCTTAAGTAAGTCGAGTTCGTAATTGATTAATTTCTTTGTCTTTTTGACGAAAAACGATTCGATTTTGACATAATTTAATTTTTTGCTTAACTTTCTTGTTTTAAGATTTTTTGTAAAAAGATATATTTTATTTCTCTTCTTTAGTTGAGATGTCGTTTTTCGTTTTTTGTTTTAATACTTGATCGATCTTTTTTGCATCTTTAAGATGTTATCGTATTATTTTTTTAATGTTGCTACTTTTTTTATAACCAATTATGTTAACATATGCTTTCGTTCTTTCTTAAAGAAATTGAATTCTTTATTATAATTGGCGAAGAATAAAGTTATCTTAATGATATTCGAAATTTTTGCATTTGGTGTTAATTAAGTTATAGATAAAAATGATATTTAATTGCTATAAATATTGTTGACGTAGTGTCTTAGATATTGCTCTAGACTTTAGTTTGTTCGTTTTGTTTAATCATTTGTAATCGAATAATAGGCAATGAACATTCTAAGTCTTGTTTCTAACATTGATAGAAATGTCTTTCAATAGTTAGACGTAAAGAGCTTGTCTTTATTACTAATTAATTCTTTGAGTATATTGTAATATTATATAAGTCGATTTAATACAATGTATTTTAATTGTTTTGCTATAATTTTTTTTTTGCATGCGATAATATGTAAATACTTAATAAGTTTGTCAATCATTATTTATATCGAATTATATTTATTTTTAATTGCTAAATTCGTCGATTTAAGCAACTTAATAATAAAGTTTATCGTAACTTTATCTTATAGCAATTTAAATAATTTCTAATATTAAATTTCGTCATAGTTCGCATGTGTATCATGTTTGTTTTACTAATAGCTAAGATATCGTTTAATGTATGCTTCGATAACTTGTCTCATTTAAGAAAACTAATAATGCTAACGTAAAAGTTAAAGAATTTTGATTATTTTCGAATGCTTTTGCAATGATTTATCATAATGTTTCTTTATACATTTGTTAATTTTGTCGATAAATATTTGAAATTTTTCTTTTTTTATTAAAAACTCTTTCTTATTGTCTCTAAATATTTGTAAGATAGCATTTAGCTCGTATTTGTTTATTAATAGTGATTCGTTTTTGTTAATTTTAAGTATGTTGTAATTAAACAACTTCTTCGTTTTTATATAATTACTTCTTTTGTTAAATGCGTTTGCTTTATTATTATTTTTATCTAATGTATATTGTATTTTAAACTTGTATTGTTTAAGTCGCTCTAATTATTACATTTGTCTTTTGTTAAGCTATTTAATAGTAGTGAAGTATAAAAGATTTTTGTAATTTGTAAAAATCGTAAGTTTTAATAATTTTTCGATGTATACTTTTTATAATTCTAGAAAGACTACAATAGCGAGTAGCTTCTTATTGTAAATATTATAATTTTGTTCAATTAACGAGAGTTTTCTCAAAAGATATGTTATTAAATGTTATATATTTTTATGCTTTTAACTAAAGCATGCATTGATAATTAAATTTAATGCGTTAATTTTAATTTTGTTTAACAATTGTGAATCGTACATTTTTAGTACTAGTTTCTTTAAGCATTCTAGTTTAAGATTCTAAAATGATTTTTCTTCTATTAATTTTCATATTTATGACGTTTTCTTTTTCGTAAAATTCGTTAATAATATTGCATTAACGAAGTAATTTTTGATGAACTTCTTGTTGTAATTTATGAAATTTAAAAAGAATTAAATTTTTTTAACATTAATAAACAATTTTTATTTTTTAATTGTTCGTAATTTTTTAAAATTCATGCGTACTTTATGTCGTTCAACGACAAATTTAAGAAAGTTAACTTCTTTTTGATAAAATTCGCATTTCTTTGATTTAAAATGTAAATTTCTTTTATTTAGATATTCTAGTATTTTGAAAACATGATTTACATGTTCTTTTAAAATATTTAAGTAAATCATGATGTCGTTCAAGTATATTATGACAAATCGATTCAAATATTGTCGTAATGCATTATTGATTATTTTTTAATACATTGTCGAAACGTTCGTAAATTCGAACGACATCATTGTGTATTCGTATAGTTTATATTGTGTGCAAAAAGTTGTCTTTCACTTTTTCTTTATTTTTATTCTAGTTTAATTATACGCTTTTCGTAAATTCAATTTGATAAAGTACTTTATTTCGAATAATTAATTTTAAAGTTCGTTAATGTTAAATAATAAATATTGATTTTTTATCGTAATATTGTTTAGCTTTCGATAATTAACATATAAACAAAAAAATTCGTTCTTTTTAAATACAAAGAGAATCGAATATCTTGCTTGTGATTAAAATTTTTTAATAATTTTTTTTTTCGTTTTTTGCTAAATATTCGCGAAGAGTTTCTAGCTTCTTTTCGAATAAAACATATATAAGTTCAAACGTAAATTGTTTGTTTAATTTAAGTTTAATCTTGTAATTTCACAATTAATGTTTAGATAAAATCTTAATCGTTTTCTTTTTCTAAAACAAATGCTTTCAATTGTTATATATTCGTAATATGTGCTTTAGCGATCTTCTCGCTATATTAAATAATTCAAAGCTCTTAAAAGATTTGTAATTTTTTTCATTTATCTTAACTTTGTGACTTAGTTAATCTTTGTCGATATCTATCGAATCGAACTTTATTAAATCGTTTTTTTACGAAAATGCAAGTTCGTTATTTGCGATCGAATTTCGATTTAATTTTTTATCTATTATCGAACGTTATTAATGCGTAAATTAAATGTGAATTGCGTAATCACATTGCGCGAATCTAAGTACTTGTGTATTTTAATTAACTTTTAAATTGTGTTGCTTCAATTAAGACATTTCTAAAACGATATTATAAGTAATTATTCTCATTATATTAAAGATTAGTTTCTCGTGATGTTGCTAAATAGCTATTGATAATGATTTCGTCTCTTTGTTTACTCTTTCATTTCTTGCGAATAATGAGTTTTCATTTATAATTATTAGATTGTAAGCGTTAAACTTCTTTTAAATAAAATACTCTTTTCTCTTTACAAGAGCTTTGATTATAAAATTATCTATCGCATTAGAATTAATTATTGCTATGAGTCAACGATCGTTAATCTTAATTAATGTGATAAAACATTGTGCGTACGTTGTTAAGTTTAGTTGCTATTGTTAAACTAATATATTGCATTTCTTTAATATGCTCTTTATTAAAAAATTTGAACTTTTTTTTGCTTTTAAGTTGTGACTTTTGCTTTAAACGTTTGTTTGCGCTAAGTTTTCTTTTGTTGCTAAATTGTTAACTTTGACTTTCTAAGAAATTAATTAATTTCATTCTTTTTTTTTAGATAAATTTAACATAAGTTGTCGTAACAAGTTGTTTAATTAAGACTTGTGTGTGTTGTAGAGTTCAATTGTTTCATTATAATATTAAGTATGTTTTTTTTATAATAACATTGTTTTTTAGTTTCTTCTCGCATTCGTTTACGATCTTCGATAAGTTAACTAAAGTCTTGAAATGATTCGTAATGCTTTCTATGCATTCGTAAAAGTTTTTTCAATTATACTTTTTATTTAAGTCGATAATTAAGCTATAAAATTTAATAGTCTTCTAGAATGCTTAATTAATTTCCTGCGTAAATGCGAATGCCTTATCTAATAATGTTTTATCTAGAACTTTCTAGAACTAATTTGAGTTCTTTATCAAATAGTAATCGTCGTTCGATTCAATTTCGAAAGTGTTCGCCTTTGTGTCGATTTGCTTTTTGATATCGTTTTAACGATCAAATATCTTTCTTAATATAACATTGATTTGTCGACGATTTATTAAGTTTCGTAATCGATAATTTCTTGCGAAGTGACTCGATTTGCCACATAAATAGCACGTTTTTTAAGATTTGTTATTTTGCTTTTCTCTAGAGTTTTTCTCTTTACGTCGCTAAATAAAATTCAATTTTATAAATATAAATTCACGATAATTTAAATTATTGTATCTCTAATTAGAATGAAATTCTTTCTAATAATATTTAATCGTTGATTCAAAGAAGATTTCTACTTTTTCGTAAAATTAATTGTATCGTTTTTTCATAACTCTTTTATATAGTTTGTCGTCGAAATCGATAACTACTTCGATGAAATTAAATATGTCGCTAATGAATTTATTATTGCACATAATTTCGTTCTTGAAATTGTTCTTAAGATTTCGTCGAAACATTGTTATAAATGCGACATCGTCTTATTCGATAAAATTAACATATTTTTGAAATCTTGTTGCGTAGTTTGTTGCAAAAATTCGTTAAATTAAGTGCTAAATCACTTTTTTTGCGATTTGTTTTTCGTTAAATGTTTCGAAGATTCTTCGAAGCTCTCTTTTAAAATTATCGAAATTCGTAAACATCGTACGAGAGTTTTTGTTATAATTTTTCAAATACTTGCGTAAATTCGACTTAAATTAATGTTAAGCTCTTTCTCTAAGAAATGTTGATACAAAAATTGTCTTCTTGTTCGCTAAAATAGAATAAAAAATAAAATAAATATTCATTTGCATAAGCTAGTTCTCTAGATCGATACGATCTTCATAATAGACGTTAGACTTATTAATTTTTATCTTGTCGTCTTTATCAATAGAGAATTGACGTAATGTTATTAAGCTATTGTTCGAGATAAAGACGCGTTAATTTAATATAAACATTCTTAGAGTGTTCAAAGTGTTACGCTAGTACTTTCGTAAAAAATATTAGAGCGAATTATATTGTTAAAAAAAATTGTAGACGTCTTTAGACAATGTAAGCAATCATTTGATAACAAGAATTGCAACTATAAACAATCTTATGTTTAATAAATTTTTATAGATGATTCAATGAATCAAAGTAACAATAAGTAAAGACTTAAGATAAATTAAACACGATTCATAAAAAAGTCGCGTTCGAAAGCTATATACTTTTTTATCATTTGAAATTCAAGATATTTAAGGTGTTTAAGGCCTTAATTATCTTGATTACCTTGATTCGAAATTCAAGATGCTCAAGGATCAAGTTATCTTGATTATCTTGTTAGTAGATCTTTTCTTTCTAATTACCTTGTGAAGAGCGATGCGCGACAAATAGTATCTATTAGCACGCGACTCGTAAGACTTATAAGCTAGTAATTATAACGAAAGAGTTTAGATTAAAGAGAACATTATCAAAAAATACAATTATTTGAAGACAAAAGAGCAAACAAAACACTATTAATTTTATCTTTGTTACTTAATTTCTACGTAAGAGCTTTATCGAATGCGACGTCGCGAAAAACATAAACAATTACTTGAATTACTACTCTATACGTACAATATTTAATCTACACACAATAGTCGCGAAGTTTATAGAGAGAAGAAACTAAGACAAGACAAACATTTGTCTTAGTGCTTAGATTTTCTTTGCAAAATTATGTTTAATATTTAACAAATTCTAATTCTAGAATAAACTCTATATTTAATTCTAACTATTTATAAATAACGTTACAAAATATAATACAATAGCTTCGAACAATTGACAAATACTATAATAGATAGTGTAAACTATTTATAAAGAGTAAACGTCAATATTAAAATATAATTTTGCTAAAAGATTTAAGAGCAACATTTAATATTTAAAATAAAAATCGATTATAATAATAAACAAGTCTTATTTAAGTAAAAATACATAACAACGTTTGTAAGTGCGTTCAAGAATAATCTTATAACTTATATAAAATAAAGCGTTATAACTAGAATAATTATATTTGCAAATACTATATACGCGTTTGTTATATATATTATATTAATAATTGTTTACGTCTTGTCAATATTTGTTAATCAAAAAGTATTAGAAATTGCGAAATTGTTCTATTGTAAAATATTACAAGTTGCGAGATTGCTTTATTGTAAAGTACTCGAATGCAAATCAAAATTGCGCAAACATAACTTTAACTTCAAAAACAACTTTAAAAGAAGCAATAATCTTGCTTGATTTGTCAACAAGCTCTCTTTTTAATATTTGATTTTTTTAGAAGATTGTAATATGCGTGCGCTATCTAATTAGTTTTAACGTAAAGAAATTATAAGTAAAAACTAAATTAAGATGCTTAACAATTAATCTTCTTTATTTAGCAATTATATAATACAAGAGATTGTTAAATAGTAAATAATTAGAGATTACAATACTTTAACTTGTTGAATCAAGAATAACAATAAAGATTGTAACAAGATTTTATTGTTAATATAATTCTAAAATATTATCTCAAGATTTCGAACTTAATTGTATTTTTTTTAATATATATTTTTATTTTATAAGCATCAATATTAACAATTAATTATTAACACATTAACAATAAACACAAATCGAGATAATTTACTTAGCGTAACTCTCTATAGCATTGTTAGTTAATATTATGTTCGACAAATTATCTTAAACTAGATAAAACAAAAAAAAATTAATAAAGAAAGATCTTAGCAATTCTAGACAAAGCAAAAGACAAAATTAAGATTGTTAATACTATTATTAACAAAGTTCTTGACATTATTTAGCAAGACAAGTTATAACAAATAAAGTCGAAGTAAGCGTACTATCGTACAAAAAAAATGCAATAAGAGTAATTTAAACAAAAGATATAAAAGTTATTGAGATTATTTACGCAAAGCTTCGTAATAAAAAGACGAAGAAAATTAACAAAATTAGCGTTAGCTAAGAAGCGAATTTCAATTATTTTTAATTAGATAACAACTTCGAACATTAAGTTAAATAAATAACTTTAACAATAACGCAATTTTCTTTTATCGAAGCTAGTTTATTTTTTGCTTAAAAAGTTATAATTCGTTTGCAAAAAAAGAAGAGAAAGCGAGATTTTACGCGAGATATTTTGTTATTCGATTAACAATTTGTCGCGCAATTTATGTTGTCAAAACAAGAAATTTAGTTTCGCGACGCTTTAATATCTTTTACAAATAAGTTAGAAGTATTCGAGATAATTTAGAAAGATCTAGCGATCAATAACTCTTCAAAGACGTTAGTAATTTTAGAAAAAATAGTAAAATATAAGTTATTAAGATTATCAAGAGTAGCAATTGTAGCAACAATAAATAGCGACAAGAAGACAAGTAATAATAGTGCGTCTAACAAGATATTTGTTACGCTATTTATTCTTATTAAACGTTCGAAAATAAAAGAAATCGAAGAAATAAAAGATTGCAAATATTATTTTATAGATATCGATCTTCTAAAACAAATTAATTGCAAGTCAAGAAATAAAATCGAAATGCGCATCGAAAGTAAATGTCTTCTTACAATTTATTTGATTATAAGATTAACGTCGACAAAGAATTTCTTAAACTTATATTATATCTATACTTGCAAAATCGCTAAATATATTAAGTTAAAATTTAACAATATTAAACACAAGATTATCTTGAAAAAATTAAAGACTTGCTAGTTTAAATAATTAATTTTTCAAGATTTAAAAATCAACAATAAAATCTCTTTCTAATAATAAAAATAAAAATAAAAATAAAAATAATTGTTTGCTTTAAAAGATTAACTTAAGATTTTTATATATATACACATCAAATATTTTTTTCTCGAATAATCGATTATTAACGCGTATTAAATTGTAATTAACAAGATTTGTATCAATAAAAATCTAGTTAAGATAATCAATAAAAAACAATATTGTTGTAAAAAATATATTCGATTAGCTTTAGAATAAAATATACTTTAAGAGATAAATCAAGACAAGAATTAATAAATTTATAATCAAGAAGTTTGCAATATCTTAATATTATTAACAAAAACAAAATAACAAGTTTAACTATAAATAATTGCAAACTATATTTTACTTCTTGAGTCAACAAGTTATTTGTATAAATCTAAAATATTAAATGTTATATATTTATCTTTAACTCGATCGCAATTCTTGTTTAATATTGTATTCTTATTATATTAAGTTTGTCGTTAAGAGAGATAACACGAGCTTTTACTATATTAATATATGTATATCTAGATACTTGAAAATCAAATACAAGAGCGCAATTATTTAAGACTCGATCTTGTTAAACAACAAAAATAAGCAAATTTGCACAAAGATAGTATTAAGTTTTTATCAAATAATAAAAAGTAATAAAAAAATATTGTTACGCGTAAAAACAAGCTTAAGAATACAAATATCGCGTTTATTTATAATTTAGAGAAACTATAGAAGTCGAAAGATGCGCAAAAATACAACAACTTCGTAAAGATATCTTTGAAGAGAGAAAATATACGCGTTATTAAGTCTAAGATTTTGCACAAATTAACGTCAAATAACATTTGCGTCTCTCGACAAACTATTCTTTTATAATATATTGACGTGCAAGAAGACGAAAAAACTCTAAACAATATTAAGTTTAATTAATAAAGCAATCTTGTTATTGCGCATGCAACTTAAATTGTATTCAAACTTACGTTATTAAATTAATTGCATTAATATATTGTTTTAGTATAAAAGTTTCTCGCATTAACTTAATTTTATATTGACTTTGTTATAAGTTAGATGCTTGTTTGTCGAATGTCTTAAGATAATTTTGTTGCGTAAACGCAAACAACTTAATTCTTAAGAAAAAATCAAATAAAAACGACGCGAATAATAGCGTTGCATCGAATAAAATCTTTGCAAAAATTCAAGATTGTTTTCGAAAAAATAAAAAACGCAAAAATCGTCTACTATAACAACAATAAATATTTTGTAAATTAAGAAAGAAAAATAATAAAGCGCAAAGTTACTTAATAGAAATAAATTAGCGATAATAATGAAGTTTAGCGCGTACGACTAATTGAGCAATAACAAAGCTTGTTAATTCAATAATAACAATTATATATTTATTTCTCTTACTTTAATTACGTAACTTAAATGTTTTTAATACGTTCAAAATTAAAATTTAATGCAAGAGTAACATCAATCTCTACTTAATTTTATAAGAGTTGCATAATTACTAGTTACATCTTACGCATATCGAAAGAGAAAAACTCGAGATTTATGTTACGACCCTAGCTCGTTACAGCTGGTACATATTCTACGAAGAGATATGTAGCACGAAGCACGACTACCTGCATGCTCGACGCGCTAGCGAGCGAGTTCGACATGTTCGACAACGAGCAAAGCGAGTAGTGTTCGACGCGCTAGCGAGTGAGCTCGACATGCTCGACAACGAGCAAGGCGAACAAGGCTCGACATGTTCGACAACGAGCAAAACGAATAAGGAAGAATCTCATTAGTATATATAGATCTTCGAATACGACTCTCTTATGAATCGTGTTCAACTTATCTTAAGTCTTGATTTATTATTACGACTACTAAAGTTGCAAATCCTTGTTATCAAGTGATTGCTTGCATTGTTTGAAGACGCCTATAAATCTCTTTAAAGCACAACTCTCTTTAATATCTTGAATCGCTAGATAGCAACGTAACACTTTAAACACCTAAAAGAATGTTTGTATTAGGTCAACGCGCCTCTATCTTAAGCAATAGCTCAATAGCATCACGTCGACTCTTTGTTGATAAAGACGACAAAATAAGAATTAACAAATTCGACGTTTATCATGAAGATTAAATCGACCTAAAGAATTAACTTATGCAAGTGAATATCTACTTCATCTTCTATCTTGTTCTAGCGAACAAGAAGACGATTTTTGCGTTCACATTTCTTAGAGAAAGAGTCTAGCATTGACTTAAGTTAAACTTACGCAAGTATTTGAAAAATTATGACGAAAATTCTCGTGCGATGTTCACGAACTTCGACAATTTCAAAAGAGAGCTTCGAAGAATCTTCGAAACATTTAACGAAAAACAAATTGCGAAAAGAATAATTTAGCATCTAACTTAACGAATCTTTGCAACAAAGTACGTAGCAAAATTCTAAAAATATGTCAATTTTATCAAGTGAAATGATGTCGCATTTATGACAATGTTTCGACGAGATTTCAAGAACAATCTCAAGGACGAAATTATGCGTGATGATCGATTCATTAGCGATATGTTCGATCTCATCGAAGTGATCATCGATTTCGACGACAAGTTGTATAAAAGAGTTATGAAAAAAAAATACGATCAATTTCAAGAAA
>JAABUQ010000903.1_pt1 | contig 67546 bp, 102 predicted proteins | sample 5560001 | NCBI WGS metagenome assembly JAABUQ01 (sample SAMN10711888, study PRJNA513371) | rock metagenome | isolation source: Antarctica rocks | place: Antarctica: Victoria Land, Finger Mt nord | collected 2015-12-18
AGTAGAACCGTAGCCCTCTTTCGTCGGAGAATGGAAGCCGAGATTCGCCCAAATCGTTTTTGCGATTCCAGAAACCGCCGAGCCGATCACGCCGATTCCATTCGTGATGCCATCGGCGAGCATGTGTACGAAATTTGCGCCGCTCTGATACGCTTGACTTCCCCAAGAATTGATGAAATTCAGCACACTATTCCATGCTGAAGTGAGCGGTCCAGAGAGATAGGTTGACCACGCTGAGGAAAAGACGCCTGATATGCGCGTCCACATCGAGACGACAGCCGCCCATGCGCGTTGCCCCGCTTGCGTGAGAGAGGAGACAATCTGATTCCAGATCCCAACCAAAAATGACCATGCCGCACTTGACCATCGCTGTATCGTCGAGGTGATGAGCGACCAATACATGGATGCGCCGTTGTAAATGTACAGAAAGGCTTGCGTGACGCCCATAACGATGATATTCCACTCTGTTCTCAGGAAGGAGCCAAGCCGTTGCACGTCCTGTACAATCGTATCGACCATGAGCTTGATATAATAGTTGTGGTTATACAACCATTGCATCCCCTGTCCCATGAGGTTGATGGGTGCCATGAAAAAATCGAATACGGCCTTCATTCCTGACTGAACGGCACTGCCAAGAAAGCTCATAAACTGGCTTGTCTTGTTTTGCGTCCCCTGCCACGTTTGTGTGAAGAAATTGCCAATAGCACCAAGCACCCCTTGAAACCATGCACCGATACCTCCCCACACGCCTTTGAGCCATGCGGTAATCTGCCCCCAGTGCTGCACGGCTTCGATAATGCCAAACACGACTAAGGCCACAGCCGCACCGATAGCGAGAAGAGGCCATGTTGCGGCTAAGGTCGCGATTGCAGCCGCGCCAGCCGCCACAGCCCACGCGCCAAACGCTATTACGAGTGGAGGAATGGCGGCAACCGCAACACCAAGTAAAACCACGCCTATACCCGCAAGCACGGCCTTAAACACATTCATTGCCGTTTGATTTTCATTCAGGAAGAGAAGGAATTGTCCTAAGCCGAAGACGACTATGTCTACTTTGTCTATCATCCACGCGAACGCCGTTCCTACCCCGTTCAAGACGTGTTCAAAGGTCGGAAGTTGCCCCATGACGGGGCCGAGCATACGCCCTAGTTGGTTGCCAACGGTCTGCACATCGGCAATGAAGCCCTGAAATGCATCCCCATTGAAATACTTCATCATGCCGTCAAAGGCTTTGCCAAGCGTGGTAATCGTTTGAACGCCTCTATCGGCAAGTGCGCTGAATACGGGTAAAAGCGCGGTTCCAACCCGAATACCGAGAGCCTGCATCGCCGCTTTCCCCTGGTCTAACTTGAAATTGAGGTTTTGTTGCACCAGAGAGAAACCGTCAACCGCTGTCGAAACGCCCTTCATCGTTGTGCCAAGAGAGCCAGCATCGTTTGCAAACTCTTTGAAACTGCCTCCTGATACCTCAAGCATCGCCTTCATGGATTTGTTTCCGCCAACAATCGCAGAAATCGCGGCAACATACTTCGCAGAGCCAACGGGAAACTTCTCTCCGACCGCCTTCGTGATCATGTCAACGGTGCCAGGAAGTGAGACCTTCATTTCGTCAGAGATTTGCTGTGTGGTCAGTCCGACTTCTTTGAGGACCTTTGTTGCCTTTGAGGAGGGAGCCAGCAAATAGGTCAGCATCTGAGAGAGGTGTGTTCCTGCCGCCGCACCTTTGTCGCCTGCATTCGACATCGTAGAGAGAGCAGCTTCCACATCAGTGATTTTCACACCGGCTGTTGCGGCAATAGGCAAGACGTTTCGTAATGCGCCCGTCAAGTCGTCCATATGCATTTTGCCCATCGAGGCCGCCATGCGAAACGAGTTCATCACGTTGACAGCTTGTTGCGCTGGCATGTGGTAGCTATGCATGGTGGTGGTAAGCACATCCGTTGTCGCGGCGAGATCGGAATTTTCAACCTTTGCGCCCATTGCGGCTGCACGCATGACACTTAATCCTGCTGCGCCTCGGTAGCCCGCACTTTCCACATTAAACATGCCTTTAGCAAGTTGCTCGGTACTCGTTCCTGTATCTATCCCCATTTGTAAGAGGCCATCACCCACCATCTTGATTTTGTCTTGCGACTCACCAGCAGAGTTGACAAGCAGCGTCATGGATTGCTGCCAGTCACCCGCCATTTTGACGGTTTGCGCACCAACGGCAACGGCGGTCAGTCCAACGGCAGCGAGACCGATACCTACCGCACCTACGGGATTACTCGCAAGGCTCGACAGTGCGTTTTTGGCCATGTTGATGCCACTGATGAGATTGGTCGTATTGGCTGAGAAATTCACGCCAATTGAGCCTATAAGCGGCATCGCATACTCCCTAAAAATACAAAAAGTGTACAGATGAATGTGTGTTCATCTGTACACTTGCCCAATAGTTGGTAGCTAAGTGTGAGTTATCCCCCAAGCAAGCTCGTCGTGTTGCCACTGGTAGACGCTTTACTTCGCGCCTCCTCCTCTTTGGCAATCTGGTGAAAGTAGGCCATCCAGTTGTTAATCACTGAGTAGCCTACCGATCCAACTAGACGGTCTGGGTCGATGCAGTTGAAGCGAGCGGCAAGGTCGTACTTGGCGCGTTCACTTGCGCTGTAACTGTCGTGCCTGGGATTGAAGCGTTTTTTGCGTTTTCCTGCGCCTTGTCGTCTAAGCCCGATAATTTCGCAGAAGCGTTAGCGGCTGTCATGATGCGCCCCATGCCCGTTTTCAGGAGCATGTCACGGTCTGCGACGGAGAAAATGAGCGCCTTATCAGGATCATCGGCATTGCGAATGGTATCAATGACTAGAGAGGACAACAATTTCTTCTGATTGACAGTTGGGGGCGTGGTGCTGCTATCGGTACATTCTGTGAGCAGATCTAGCCCAACATCGCCAGGAAGTTCACGAATAATGAGCTTCGCGTCTTTCAGTTTTGCGAGATCAACGGTGATAGGCTCTTCTCTGAGTGGCTCGTCCAGCCATGCGGAACGAATGTCTTGTGTACTAAGCATTTTCTTGAGTGTCACTTTCTTTGGTTGAATAGTCATGATTAAGAAGCCAAGAAGTAGACAGGACCAGAGACTTCAAAGTCCAAATCTTCTTCCACTAACTTGTCTACCGCGATTTTGAGTGCGTCCGTTTTGAGCAAGCCATAACAGACATAGCGAGACGTAGGATTCGATCCGTTGTAGAGCACTAAGAGCAAGAGCGTATTCGTGCCGATGTACTGCATGAGCGTCGCGTCTACCCACCACTTATTCACCTTCACGGCAGCACCAACAAGCTTACTTTGCTTCGTCTTCCACTGCGACGGCGGATTGGTCCACGCAGTAGTGTCTTCGATATCCACCGTGTTGGTGATATCAACAGATTTCGCATTGCCAAGAAACGCCACAACCACATAGTTTGCTGATGCGATGCGCACTTGCACAGTAGAGGCATTCGCCGCCAAAAACTTCACACGTCCAATGGAGTACTGCACGATAAAGCCACTCGTAATCGCGCTCCACGTCGTACCATTGTCAGGTGAGGTCTGTACCACCACTGCAACAGTTGGGTCAAGTGCCTGATGTGCAGTATTCGTGATGACGTAGGAAATATGATCTCCTACGTCGGTCATGGCCTCATTCGTTGTTGCGATAGATGGTGGTGAGGACAGGTAGAAATTGGCAAGGTAGCCTTGAAGTGCTGGCATTGTAAGCTCCTACAATTTACGGTGTGAAGACAATCGGCCCTGACCCATCCAGATCAAAACTTATGTCGTCCTGCTTGTTGACCGCGAACTTGAGACCTTCGCTCTTGTTGATAGCGGTCCCACTAAAGAGCGTGGTCGCGGCCGCTCCTTTTGGCTTGATCTGCCACGAGACCAACGCGCCTGGATTGGTGATCGTTGCAGCCTGAATAGCCATTTGCTGTGCATCGCTAAAGTCGGTATAGCCTGAGAGTTTGAGCATGTAATCCGCAAGTCCACCGAGTTTACGTTTCCATGCATCGCCTTGCCCAAGTGCGGTAATGTCGTAGACGTCGCCATTGATGGTCAAGTCTGCTTGTGTGAGATTGCCTATCACGGCTAGTGTAGAGCCGATATAGACCGTTGCCAGATAACCCGCATTTGCCGCCATGTCTTTCTCCTATTGAATAAAAATGTCGTATTTGAGTGTCAAGTGCCAGGTGAGACCATCGTTATCCTGAACACCATTTGCCATGTTGTACATCATGCTTGCCACTGTGAGTGTTGCCAGCACCAACGGCTGTTGTGGTTGGTCAAACAGTCCGTTGAGATAGTCCACTGCTTTGTCAGCATTGAATGTTCCGTTGTCACGCGTAAACAGGTGTATGCTCGTGAGTAGGGCGTATCCCTTGCGTCCAAATGCGTTTTTGGGCATTTCCTGTGTATCGCCAATCAGGATGTATTGTGGCTTCGTCCCAGACGGTACTCCGCGAATGTTGTACACCGCTTGAAAGCCTAAGCTACTGAGTGCCGCGACAATCACGTTGTTGCTCGTCAGTTTGGCATAGAGCGCAGTGTGCAGCTCAACCTTCGCCGTGTTCGCAGTCATTGCCCTGATGCCCTCATCGCACGTGAAACCGCCGCACTATAGCCAAGCACAATCGCCAAGCCAGAGAACACGCCAAAGAGATACGAGAAGAGCAGGATGAGCCAGAACAGCCATTCAGGAAGTGCAAGCATGTTAGACCGTCGCTTTCTGCTGTGGGACGCTCGCAACCTTCTCAGGCAGAGCAGACCGCTTGATCGCAAGAGTGATTGTCACCGTCTCTGCCTTCGTGCCAAGCCATTGAAACGCACGATGCACCAGATAGACCAGTGCGATGAGCAAGGCCAACAGAGCGCATAATCCGAACACAATCACTGCTATCACTTGATGACTCCTTGCATATCCTGCTCATACTGTTGAGCATGTTGGAAGAATGGTGCGGTTAGGAACGGATTCGGTGGCACATACGAGCCTGACCGTGTATGATGGCCTTGATCGACATACAAAGCAGGTGAGTCGTATTCAACGGTTCCCTGCAATGTGCCGATGGTCACAACCTTACTTGCTTTCATCGCGCCCGTGCGTACAGGTGCTAGTGCTTCTGAGTCGTCACCCGTACCATTCGTGTGCTTCTCGATAATCGCTTGCACATCGGCTTGCGATTGCACGGAGAGATTGTCTAAGCCGCTTATAACCGCCTCTAAGCCGTTGAGAGACATGCTGATATCGCTCACTGCTGTACTCCTTGCGATGCTCGTATGCGATGTGGCAATTCTTTGAGAGCAGCTTCAATCTCTTCGTGTACAATTTGTCTGATTTTTAAGCGGAACTCGTGAACCTTGCCCTCGATGTTGTCGTCTTCAAGAGCTTGTGTGAGTTCGCTTGTATCAGCCGTCAGTTTGATATGTGTATCGAGTTTTGCCACTAGCTCACCTCTTCTAATTCGTCTAGCACGACGTACACCCGCCTCACGACCTCATAGGTCACGGGGTCAAGCGGGGCAATCACGCGATGGACAACACCCGCGATGCGCAATCGGTCCTGTGTTTTCACGTCGGTATGGCGTGGCAACATCGCAATCTTAATCACCGCGCTCACCAATTGCGTGTCGTCTACCAACTCTTTAGGCGCACGTTGCACGTTGACCAACACACACGGGACTGTCGAGAGAATAGGCCACGTTACCCCTGTTTTGCCCCCTTGTGTGTCTTGCGTACTGGTTGCTCGTAGGACATCGCACGTGTCGGACATGACCAAGTCCTGAATCACTTGCCCGTATCCTGCGAGGTCTGCATCCGTGAAAATCGCCACTAGAAGCCACCTCCATATGAGCCATAGGGAATGAAGCCATACGGATAATCAGGTTCCAGGAAGTCCAGTTCAATGCGTCCCATCTGGAACCCTGTGTTGCGTCCACCAACGTCGTAGCCAAGCTTGATGCATTCGTTCTCAGCCTCTTCCATTTGTGCCATGACGTGTGTGTAGGCTTGCGAACGCAATGCAACTAACGCCTGTGGAACCGTGACATCGAAGCGAACCGCGAGTAACCGCGTAAACCGTTTGAGTGCGTAGTAATTGAGTAAGGCCAAGTAGCCACGTATCTGCGCCTGTGGCACGTCAAACGAGGCTAACAGGTCCTCCGTGACGCCAAGTTGTCGGAGCGACATGTCCACCGCAAAGTTATAGGCAGTGGTCAGTTGATCGCTCGTAAACTTGGCATCCGTTGCAAGGTCTGAGTACTCATTGGTTAAGTTGGTGATTGCGGTTGCCCGTTGCATCGATTATGCCTTTATTGGATTGCCGTTCGCATCGACAAGAAATCCGTTGACCATGTATTTCCCGCCTGGAATGGTCTCATCAAGCGGTTTCACATCAGCGATTGGTGCTATTTCCGGTGGTGTTGGTGCCGGAGTCGGGTCTGGCACCTTTGGTGTTGGATCTGCCATGTCAGTTACTCCTTAGAATGGTCCTGCGACTGGTTCGACATAGGTTGCATTTGGACTGATGTTGAGACATGCTCCATTGCGCCTTTCAAAAACTCCTATCCCATACTCACGCTGCATGTACTGTGCGCGAAGTGGGTAATTCTCATAGTCCGCAGCAATGTGCAGATCGCCGGGCTGTCCTACGCGGGTACGCATGCGCAACGGCTTGTCGGCTGCTGTATTGAAGCAGAACAGGTAGCCGCTTGGCACCCACGGCTTGACCCAGATTTCCGCCTGTTGGTAGATACCAATTGGCCGGTTGTAGGGGTCCATCAGGTCCAGCGTTTTCGCGCCTGCGAAGTCCTGGTTGACGCTTGGTGTAATGCGTGGGTCATAGTACGGGTAGAACTTGATCGGTGTCGTCGTCAGAGCGCGGACGGTTGGTTCTTCTGTGCGATTGATGTAGACGCGAATTTGACCATTCATCCAGTGCTCCACTACCGTCGCAATCAACGCCTGTAAATCAGCGTCAGCAAGCGTTGCTGCTACTGTTGCAAGGTAGTGCGTATGGGTACCCGCATTGAAGATGCGACCATACTGATCGGGTGGAATGTACGTTCCGTCTGCATTGAGCAATGCGCGAAGTGGGTACGTGGCACGGTCTATATAGCGGTCAATGTAGTTGGGCGTGTTGGTTGGATGAAACAAATTGTAGCGAATAGCACGCATCATATCGCGCAAGTCCGCATCGCGGATAGCGGTCAAGATGCTATCGAGATCGCCCACAGTCTTGTTCATCATGAAATCGCGTGTGACGCCCCATGCAGCCTGTTTGCGAGTGAACGGAAAGCCCATGAGGGTAGGCGTTGGCGCGGTTTTCTGCACGTCTGGGCGGCCATACTCATCACTTTCCATCATGTCGAGAGAGTCGTTGCTGCCCCAGGTCATGAAGCGCTCTTGCGTGGGCGCAACGAGGTCTTCAGTCATTTCCTGGAAGATGCGATTATGCGCTTGCAGGAAAATGGTGATCTGCTGATAGAGCGTTGCTTCATCATAGATGTTGATGAACTGGTTGTACTGTGCCTTTTTCGCCCCGATGGTATCGAGAATATTTAAGGTACCGAAAGCCATTGAAATGATGTCCTTTCTTTAGGCTTTAGGCCCAACTACGCTTGACTTCGATCCGTGAGCCAACCGTCGAATTGACGTAATCAGGCACGACACGTGCAATTGGTGCGACGCCACCAGCCGTTGGCGCGGTATTGAGGCCACCTGGAACGGTGTCGAGGTAGAGGAAGGTGCCAGGGGTCATACCTGCACCATAGGCGAAGCGAACGCCATAATACAGCGAAATCGCGCCACCAAGAGGGCAATCGCTGGACGCGAAACCGTCTACGACATTTGAGGGGTCGGAGGCAACGGTGCCATTGGAGCGATAAACTAAACCATCGGCACTCTTGATGTAGCAGGCGTCTCCAGCTGCGATGGCCTCACCTGCATGAAGTCCTGAGAGATTACAGGACGTGGGCGGTACGGCTGTCACCAGTGATGGTTTACCGACCTTTGCGACACTAGGCATGAAAGCCTCCAAAACAAAAAAAGAGTGTATGAGGAAATTTCCTCATACACTCACCCAATAATTGCTAGTTAAGTGTTGTTGTGCGAAACCATCCTGCTACATCTTGCCTGCAAGTCCTGATGCCCGATAGCGTTTGTAGTAGTCGTTGACATCGGTGCCAGGTTCGTCGCTACTTGGTTTCGGATTCGGCACGTTTCCAGGCGTCTGCCCGCGTGCCTGTGTGTTCAGGCGTTCAACCAGTGGTCTGAGCTTTTCAAGCGACTTCAAGCGATCTTCAACGGGAGCGGATTTATCGGGAAGCAAGTCTTTGATTTCTGCGGGCCAGTCTTTGACCTCTGCTTTAATCTGCTCATTCACGATGTCTGAAAGTTTGGTGTATCGCTCAACCGTTGGTTCAAGCTCTTTGACACGTTGCTCGTGCTGCTCTGCCAACTTCTGAAATTCGCCTTGTTTGCGTAACTCTTCTTGCTCTTGCTGCTGTCGAGCAGTTTCCTGAGCTTTGAGCGTTTCGCGTTTCTCCTTGTTTTCGTTCCGCAAGGTGCTGATAAGCTCCTGGATATCTTGCGGTAAGGAGTCAATGGAAGTGCGTCCGTTCGGTGTCTGCCCGTTCGGTGTGGGTGTGGGCGTCTGCCCTGTGGAGTCTCCATCATTGAGCGTCTGCCCGTTTGATGGAGCGTTATTGTTCTGTTGAGTCATTTATAACACATCCTTCCTATGGTGTCAATAGTTGAGTGTAAACGCACTCAAATGGCTATTTGTTGTCTTTCGTTAGATGTTCTTTGCAGAGTGCCTCGATATCATCTACGGCATCACTTAATGCCCATGATTTTACAGTTTCTCCTTCAGCGTTGTCCTTCAATTCCTCCCGTACTGATCGCACTCGCTCAAGTATCTTTTGTATAAATTCTTCTGTAGTCACTGGCTTGACTCCTTATTCTCATGTTTCTTTCGTTGATAAAATCCGTAGGGACGCAGTTCGTCTTCCTCGTGTTGCTTGCGTGGCGTGAAGCCGAACGGGACATGCTCTTTTTCCTCATACTTGTCGTCCTCTGGTTCAGGGGTGACGTTGGACGTGACAAAGCCATCACGGAGCGAGGAAAGAGCGTATGCATCCCGGTACATACGATTATCCTTCTGGCAATTCGTCTACTTCAAGCGCAGTTACAGCAATTTCAATATTGTCGAGTTGAATCGTCTCTTTTATAAGATTGCGATCTTCTCCAATCATAAATTTTCCTGATTCATCAGTTCTGCAATACTTGATTACCGCTCTATTTTTCTCACTTGGACTGAGTAAAAGAAACACATGTTCAATATTGTTTATACGTTCACCTGTTTCAACATCGGTTGCAGTAAGAAAGAAACCTGCAATGTCCTTCATTCCACCTTCAATGCGAACACGTCGCTTCCAATCCTTGTGCATGTTCATTATTTGACTCTCCTTATGCCCTCTTCTACTGGGTGTGTAGTGTGCGTAGAAGTGAGATCGTAACCACATTCTGGACATGTCTTTGCAGGTTGAGGCAACATCTGCACAACGATGAGAAACACAGCACATGAGAGAGCGGCATTCGTCCATTGTCCGCCAGGAAGGAATGTCAGGATGTGCGTAAAGCCTGGAATAAGATAATAGACGAATGCCACAAGTGAGAGAGCGGTAATGCTATTGAGCAGTGTTGTTTTCATGCGGTCTTGCCTTTCGGATAAAACTGCCCACGTCGTCGCCGCCACGCATAGTCACGGTTGCCAAGCGTGATATGTAGTGGCCCAACGCGTATCACACGCACAAACAGATGTGAACCAATATCATAGCGTCCAGCATGTTCCCTCCAGTGCGTGAAAGCCCACTTCGGTACCACACGCATATGAACAGGCCATAGCATCACTTTGTCTTTCGCGTCCCATTGCCTGCCACAGGACGAACAGGTGTAGCGTTTGAACGTCACGCCGCGCTCGGTTGTTTGGTAGCAGGTGAGCTTGCCAGATACACAGTATACGCATAACGTAAGCCATATATTAACGCCGCGCTCGGTTGTTTGGTAGCAGGTGAGCTTGCCAGTGTGCAACATGCGCGTATTTTGTGGGTTACAGGTGATACATAACGGGTGCTTGTTCATTTTCTTTTCTCGTTTATGCCATGCTCGGTACTTGATTGGCTTCATCGGCTCTTTCCTCATGTCCAGGTGTCGCTAGAATGGGCAACAGGTTGGGCACGTCGGTCTGCTTGACCTGTGTCTTTATTTTCACAGGAGCTTTGAGGATCGGTGCAGCATCGCGTCCTGTCTTGGCTCCAATGGCTTGCTGTTTCTTCATACGCGTCTTGATGCTCATTGTGTCACCTTTAGTAGTTGCAATATCTCTGACGCAACGGCAATCATGAGATGTTTGTTGTTTTCAGGAACATCTTTCCACGGCACGGCACTTGCCTTGCGTGTTTGGTAATTGTAGAGAGGAGCTAATAGCTCGTAGGTCTCGTGAAATTTCTGTGCTAATTCTTCTGCTGTCATGAAGCTTTCCTCCTTCGTTCCTCACGTCTATACGCTTGCCATATATCGCTCTGTGCATCGTCATACGCTTTGTAAATGTTTGTCACTATGGCGAACAGCAGCAGCACATCTTTGAGACTGCACACGTCTTGTTCTAAGTGATGTATCAGGCGCAACACATTACGACCTATCTGTGCGTCAAATACGCTGTCCGTGTCGATCATGCCTTGACGCTCTAACCACGCGTGGGCGAATTGTGCGAGAGTCATACAGGTCTAAAAAATGATGAGGATTTTTGTGCGTCCTCTTGCTGTTTGCGAGCAATGCCCACATGCTCGCTTGTGGCTTTGAGCAACGTTGCAACAAGTGGTAACATGACCAATGCATCGTGTGGCTGCTTCTGTGCTTTGAGCATCTCTTCAACAAGGTGATAGGCCAGTTCGTCCGCTTTGTCGAGTACGGTGTCAATTTCATACCCAGCATCGTACAAATCTTGCATATAAGGCTGTAGTTTGCGAATAAGTTTTCGCTCTGGGTGAAGTTCATCGAGCGTCACCTTCGCAAGTTCTTTGCCATCAATCTCAATGATGATGGATGTATTTGGCTGACATCCACTGACATTAAATGTGTTCATACGTTATTTTCCCCTTTGGTTGCTTGTGTAACTTGTTGTGGTTGTGTTCTTGGCGAAATATATACTTCTGTAGAGAGTTCGCAATACCAATTGTTGCGCTCTATCTCCACAAAGAGAAGTTGGATTGTGCGTCCATTGCGAAACGTGAAAGACCATGATTGCTGATTTTGCTTGACGCCAAATGTATCACGTGGTTCCATCAGGCGGATAAGCACCTCTTGGATATCGTCAAATGACCACTCTTTGACTAAGAGGATGTACCATGTGACGAATTGCACAATCGGTTGCTCTTTATTAGCCCTAAAGAAATCGAGTGTGCTACTTCCCTGAATTGCTGCCATTTTTCACCCCTTGTTTTTGTGGATCAGCATTGTGTGATCCGTTCGGCTGTTGCTGAGTATCGCTCGGTTGCGGTTTCGTGACCTGTGCGAGCTTGATCGCGTGGTCTTGTTGCTGTTGCAACTGTGCTTGCTCTTGCTTCTGTTGTGCGTCGAGTTGCGATTGTAGCTCGGTCAATTCCTCATCCGAGAAACCAGCATCGGCAAGTGCGAACGGTAACGGTGCGCCTGAACTTGTTGCTGCTTGCACACCAAGCCACAACGCTTGCTTCTCTTGCGCTATCTCTAGTTTCGTCGGCACCAACAAAGGCCGAGGCATAATCGCCATGTCGAGATTACCTGATGCGTAGCTGGTCAGGTCGAATGGAGTAAACTTTTGTTGTTGCTTATTGAGCTTGCCCCATACACCACTATTGGCGCGAAATCCAGCGATAGCGACGACCATGCGTTGCATCGAGACGGTGCCTTGATCGTAAATCGCTTGCGCTTCTGTGAGACGCCCTACGACATCCGAGGCGATACGTGCAGCCCCAGGCCCTGTCACTTGTGTCATCTCGCGCAACTCTCGATTAAAGGCGAGTTCAGGATGATCGGCCTCAATTTCTTTGATGAGATGTTGCATGTAGGCAGCAGCATCGGCAAGGTTCAAGTCACCTGCGAGGCTATCCACTTTTCCATTTTCAGGCCCTTTGAGCATCAAGAGTGATTCTTCTTCAGCCGCCTGTGGGGTATCGTATTCGTTGGTAAGACCACGCTTAGAGCCTCCAAACAACTTGCCAACACTGCCACTACTCCACATGACTAAAGGCGCACCAATCTTCTTGTGTATCTGGTCGTGGACATGTGAGGCAAGATTGTTGAGTTCGTCAATCTTGCCGAGACTTCCAGCGATGGCAGGTGTGCCATGATTGCCGCCCACGTCCTGATGTTTTATCCACATGGCAGGACAAAACGTATACGGATGCGACACCACCGTGCCATTGCCATAATCGAATGGTTCATGGTCTTTGAAATACTGAATGGTCATATCATCAACAACTTTGGTAAAGACATACGTCGTACCATCGTCTTCTCTGACGCTATACTCAATCATGTAGAGTTTGACGTTCCCTGCGCCATCGAGTTCTAAATCGTAGATAAATCCAGGCCACACAATGTCAGCAGTCACCACACCGCTTTCAACATCATCAACAATCTCGACAAGTACGCTTCCAAGTGCCGCGCCAAAGCGTACTAAGAGTCCTTTTTTTGCTTGCCAGTTGCTCCATTGCCAGAATTGCGCGATAGCGGATTTCAGTGCAGGGTCGGTATCTTCTGCGAAGGGAATAGCGAGCGACACCCCATCGGGCAAGGTCTTGCCATCTTCGGACAACACGCCAGGGTAGACATTTCCTGCGTAGAAATCGACTAAGCGACGAGTGGGATTGTAAATCGGGCGAATGTTGCGATAGAGGTTGTAATTGCTCTTATAAGCTGAGAATGGATTATAGGGATACATCGGGGTTGCGCTATTGCCGTAGAGATGATACGACATGGCGGTCTGGACCGTGCGGTCAAACACACTGCTATTATAGTACGCCCACAGGAGGCTATACTGTTGCTGCTGAGAGACAAAACTACGCTGTTGATAACTTGTAGCAGGGTCCTCATACGGACGCAGTGCGTAGTTGATGCCAGAGTTCAATCCGTTCTGTATCAGGTTTAAGCCGTTGTTGACCATGCCCATAATTCCCATCTTTAGTATCCTCTAAAATTCTGTAGAGCGTTTACGGTGTTTTCGTCCATCTCATCTACCATTGGACTGGTTACCGCGTCAGCTGCCATGCTCACATTGTCGACAATATCGTCATGAGCACCCATCGGAAATGTCAGTAATTCGCTTTCAACATCGTTCAGCCAAGACGCGCTTTTAAGAAAATAGAACTTGCCATTTTCCATCCAAATACTTGCCGTGCTCGCTCGCGACACTTTATCTTTGACAGGTCGATATTCTTCACATGGCACGCCACGCACAAGAAGTTGCTGAATGAGTGCGAGTTGATAGCCAACGGACTCTATGCGGAAATAATCAGGTCGGTAGCGTTGATGGAGAAGTTCAATTTGTTTCTGCTGAGAAGGATTATCGAAACGATCACGAACGAGGTCTATCAGCAATAAATCATTTTCGTTGGTCAATGCCCATATCGCAATTACCGTGTAATCTGCTGTTTGCTTAGAGGATACTGCAAGGTCAACCGTTCCAAAGATGCTACAGTGATTTTTGAACAACGAGCGTGTGCCGTTTGGCGTTTCCATAATGTACGCTTCTTGCGTCTCGCCAAAGTAGCGAAACCACTGCTTGCGAAATTGACCACCACCACTAGGCACTGGCGATTGCTGATATTGCGCTGCATAGCCAACGGAGCCAAGATCACGTTTATATCGCGTCAGTGTTGCATCGTTAAAGCGTTCAGGCCAGAGCAATTGGCCTTCCTCAGTACGCCAATCAGACCAGCCGATACGTGTGTAACATTTTCGTGTTGGCTCGTACTCAGCAGGCAGATTAAGATGTGTCCAGTCTGGACGCTCTTTGATAATCACGCCTGATACATCCTCTTCATGGATGCGCTGTCCAATAACGAGCATCACGTCTTTATCAGCATCGTTCATGCGGTTTGACCATGTTTCACGGAACCACGTTACTGCCGATTCACGTTCCATCTGGCTATGTGCTTCTGTTGCTGAATGCGGATCGTCTATCAACAGTTTTGAACCGCCCTCACCTGTTGTGGTACTTCCAACGGAAACCGCCAACTGATAGCCCATCTTATCGTTCATAAAAAAGCGTTTCGCGTTCTGTTGCTCACTGAGTCCAAAGTCGCGTTCTCGCTCAAAATGCACTGACGCCGACTCAGAAACAATCGAAAGCTCACTTCCATAGCGATCTTGAAACCAGCGCGACTCTATCAGATTGCGCTTTTTGAGGTTGTCACGAATAGCGAGGTTGAGGCCATAGGAGGCACACAGGAACCTATCAGCAGGATTGCGGAGCCAACACCACACAGGCCATAACACGCTGCATATGGTACTCTTACTGTGCCTTGGAGGAATGTTGATCAAGAGGAAGCGAAGTTGCCCGGTAGTTAAGGCGGTAAGATGATCACATATCGCATCGACAACATAACCATCCTGAAAGTGTTGAGGTTCTATGATAGACCATGCGCCAACAACAAACGCTTTGAGCGAGCGTCGCATTTCCTCAGCTTCTGCCATCGCAAGCAGTGCGTCACCTAACGAGAGAGTTTGTGTTGAGGAAGGAACATGGAATCGCGTCACTTCTGCTCACCAGCTTTCAATTCTTTTGCAAGGACTTTGAGTGTGGCAAGTTGCTCAGAGGAAAGAGAACGAGGGTCAATGTTGATCACATTTTGCGATCGGACCTGTGCATTCACATGAGCATTCACATCTACTTGTGATTTCTCTCGATACTTTGCCATGCGAGACTTCGCCAATAACGTGAGCATCGCATCACTTTTTCGCGTGGCATAGCAGACAAGTTTTCCTGCACTCACTTGAGGCTCTTCCCATCCAACAACTGCACGTTGATAAATCTCATGATCTATAGCACCATCGGCTTGGATTTCAGCTATGCGATATTCCTCTGCAAAGTCTTCATATCGTTCTTTCCAGTCGTATGGAGTGTCGATATGTATCCCTGCAACTCTACACGCCTCACTCATATTTCCCTCATCACGAAACGTCGCAAGAAATACCTCTTGTGCTTTCTTGCGTTCCTTCGCGCTCATTCGTTGTCCCTGCCTTCGCGCGTGTAGGGGTGTAGGAGTTTCGGACTGTGCGCTCACTTCTGCCTCGCAGACAACAAAAAGGACGCACTCTCGTTTCTTCTGGTGAGAGTGCGTCTGTCAATAGAAATAACTAGACGCTATGAATTACTGAATAGAGTATACAGGAGAATGCAGAGATTGTCTATTGTAGGCCACGTTCTCGCAGTGTCGCGCGTTTGCCCGCGCGTATTGCGTCTGGAATGCGCACGTCGTACTGACAGCGCACTTTCTGAAATTCGCCTTTCCACTTGGAAAATATCACATCAATGTTATCATGCTCTTTGGTCAGCGCGAGAATAAGCCGCGCCACTGCTAACGCTCGCTGAAAATCAAAATCATCCTCATCATGATTGCGTACTACTGATAATTGGGGCGGCATAAGTCTGTCCTTAATTTCCATAACACGATAAAAGAAGTCTCAGGAAATTCTCATACTACTCATAGAACGCATGAGCTAGGGATATATAACAGATTGTCTTATGTAAGACTTCAACGATGTAACAACTCAGGATTATCATGCACATTCCCAACAACGAGCGCATATTCAGCATGGCGATACATCGGTTTGAATTGACCTTCGTCATCTTGTGTGACACCTTGCATCACGCCAAATCCTCCTGGCAATTGCGGTTGTGGCTCACCATCAGATGTTTGATAAAACTCCTCTGGTGTCAGTGCGTTCCACCATGCGCGTTTATATTCGACAACACGAATGTTGTCATACACCTTGATAATGTCATGCTCATATATCTCAGTTCCCATCGCGTCGTTGAGGCCGATATATTGCCCAACGGTTTCTCTCTCGACTAATGCCCAAAATTGCTCCCAAGCGTCATTCTCAGAATCAACATGCCACCAATTCCCTTGCACTTTACCGCGAAACTTGATTATTCTCACGCTTGCACCTCCACGCCGAGCATCTTCGCTTGCTCTCGTATCTCATCAATCTCATAGGATTGATTGCAGTGATTGTACTCCTCTTCAATGGTGTGACACATCGGAGCCATGAGAGACAATGAACGAGCCAGCAACGCTCGTAACTGCCCGTTCTCTTCCTGGTCGGACACCAGCATCTTGACGATGATATCGCTCTCCACCCAAATACCACTAACACCTTCGATGTGAAGCTGATTCTGCGTCGTATTCTTTTCGTCTACTACCGCCATGATACGACGATAGAGACGTTGAGGAATGCGGTCAAGCTGTATCATGATATGGCTACTCATTGCGCCTCTTTCTCTTTGCGTTTCCTCTTGCGCTGCTGTAATCTTCGTCGTGTGGCATCGACGACCAGCCAATTGATAGACCGATCTTCCTGTTGTGCGAGCTTGTGTAATTCGTCTCGCATCTCAACAGGAAAACGGATAGTATTTTCATAGAACTCTTGTTTCATGCTAGTACTCTACAATCATGTTGCTAGTGCTCATCATAACAGGAAATTGAGCGGAATGGAAGAGGATTACAGGTAGCAAAAATGCATGAAAATGTGTTATAATAGGGTATAGAAAAGAGTAATTAAAGATACATTTTCTTACTCTGTCAAAAATGACAAGAAGGAGAACGATGAGTAGCCTCATTCCTTACTCAGTAGGCTTTGATACCAGTATTCTTGCTGGCAACGTTGCGCCCTCTTCCCTGAAAATGTACGAACGTGATTTCAAGACGTATCTCAATTTTGCGGTAACGCCCGAACTTGCTATTGAAGCATCGACGCTTGCACAATGGAGGACACATCTAGTCACTACCACGTCGCTTTCGCCCAACACCATCAATCGTATGTTATCCGCAGTCAAGACGCTCATGTTAGAGGCAGAGGAACAAAAGTATGTTCCAAAGGGTACAGGGGAAGACTTCAAGCATATACGAGGCGTAAAAGTTGGCGCATTAAAAGAGAGACGTAAACCTCACGCTCGCACCCGTATAGAGCCTGAGAGTATGCGTATGCTCACAAGTCTCCCAGACCCCCTTACGCTTACTGGCATACGTGACTATGCCATTCTGCACATGCTGGCAAGTTCGGGACTACGTGTTCGTGAACTGGCAACGTTGACCATAAAACGCTTGCACAAAACCGATAAGGGGTATCAGGTGGAAGTCATGGGAAAGAATGATACCGAATGGAGGAAAGCCCCACTTTCCAAAGAGGCATACGACGCGATACAAGAATGGTTAAGAAGACGCACGATTCAGTCTGACTACATCTTTACAGGTTTTGGAGGAAAAGGCAACAGACCCAAAGTAGAACCGATGACAGAGATATCCATCTGGCGTATCGTGAAATTCTATGCAGATCAATGTGGGCTGGAATATATTCGACCTCATGACTTTAGGAGATTTGTCGGGACACAGCTTGCAAAGAAAAGCCCTCGTGATGCACAGAAAGCACTAGGACATAAGAACATCTCGACCACGATGGATAACTATGTCTTAGACGAACTTGAAGTTGGCATAACTGACAATTTGTACTAAGGAGCAACTATGTTAGAAATGACAAGTCGCGACGCCGAGACAGCGCGACTCTTGTGACTCCATTCTACATACTTTTTATAGACCCACTGTAACCTTGAAGAGATGATGGTTCTTTGCTGTAACCCCGTGGATACGTGTGGTGTATCATCCACTGCAACACAGTGAATCGTTCCATCTGTGAGAAGTCAGGTATCTCTATTTTATTGGAGCGCACCTGATATGTGCATCCATCATAAGTGACTTGTCGCTTAGACTGTTTCACGTTTTTCTCATGCCTGGAGAGTGCCAGGCGCACACTAACGGGATTATGCTACTTTTGCCAATTGTGCTTGAATGACTTTGTTCAAGGCGTCCAGATGCGATTGTGTCAAGTCTGGATCAGCGATTTGCACACCAAGAATATACGCCTTGAACTTTGTCCACCGTGTATCAATCTCGTTGTCAGCAATCTTATAGGCCGTTGCCCATTCAGACCGTGCTTTGTCGATGAGCGACGGTGCTAGTGGCTCCTCAACAGGTGCAGGTACACCAGATAGCCACTCTTTGAGGATGTCGGCAACCTTTGTATCAGGTTTTGCTATTGCTTTTCCTGAGAGGGCACTACAACGTGACTTCTGCACAAGCATCGTATTGTCGTAGTCCATTTCAAAAAAGCAATCGAATTCGTATTCCAAATCTTGACGTTGTACAGGTGCCATACCGACTTTACGCGGCGTTGATTTCCCTGTACGTTCGTCACGCTCTAAAGAATATTCTTGCTTCGAGCGCATGGTACAAATGATATGAAGCTTTGACCGTGTGATAGCGTCTATGAGACGGTTCTGGATGGGCGTTGCTTCTCCCCAGGCCGTAAAGCTATTGCCACTCTTAGAGCGTTTGGTGATAGCCTCCACAATCTCTAAGAGTCCGCCTGGACCGTTCCACGCATGAGACAAGCTATCAATCAACAAGACTTCATAGCCGCCTTCCTCGGCATCTTTAATGCCTTGAATGAACTTATCGGGATGATACGAATCAAGCTCCATCACATCAAACTCAGGGAATTGGTCGGCATACTTTGAAGCTGAACCGCGTTCTGTATCAATCACGGCAACCTTACCAGAGTCGGCAAGCCCAAAGGCAAGCGTAAGACCCGTGTATGTTTTCCCTGTACCGGATGGACCTGCGATAGCAATACGGCCCTTTGCCGCAAATTTCGTCGCTTTCTTAAAGGTCATTTTCGTATCCTCCATGCGGCCCTTGCGAGCCGCGCTATTCTACGATGATGTATTTATTAATCTTTTTCGGGAACATCAATAACAACTGTTGTGACGCAATGCGTGTAGCCAAACGTCTCAAATTCTGTGTTGTACACTTGTGTCTGGACTGACACCAGTTGCTCACGAGTCACGTCTTGCAAGAGGTCATCCACTGCATAGGCTGTACGAGTGCATGCGTCTTGCCCATTGCGGTCAACGTTGTAGTAAATGAATGTCTGTAACATGTGTAGGTCTCCTTCGTCTTCTAAACTTACTTTCAAATCTATCGTCTCAGAGCGCATGGGAACGGCTCATGCGCTCGTATCGTTCTCAGTCATCCGGCGTACACCAAAGCTATCAACATCGCTCTGATGCGTAATGCTCGTACCTCTTGGCTGTGGAGCCAGATGGCGAGATATTCGCTCGCCATCATCTCTTGTACGCTCACTACGCCACCTTCCGATGCTGTATCTCATACATGCCGATCATGCTGAGACATGCAGCGATCAAGCGAGGACTTTCGATGCTACACGTCGCATTGTGGTTCTCATCCATGTAGACCACGAAGTAACGCTGGTAGCACTTGCTCTGTACCAAATAGTACAGGTCGCCAGCCTTGAGGTAGACACCAGCCGCGATCATGTCGCGTTTGGCTCGGCTCTTGATAACAGGCTCGGTGCTCCTGGTGATCTCTACCGTCTCGCGGTAGACGGAAGAGGCAAAACGTGTGTCGCGCAGCAGATTGGCGGCTGTTCGGCGGCTGATTGCGTGTGCGCTTCTATGTCCCATGTGTTAGAATTCCTTTCGGTACCGCAACGCTCCATCTTCATTTGATGCGTTCCGGCTATTGGCTCAACCGCTTCTCAATGTGGAGGCGGTTTGTTTTGTCTCTCGACTTGTTATAAGTATACGACACTTCCATGTATTTGTCAAGTGTTTTTCTTACGAATATTGGAAGTGCTTGAAAATTAATGAAAGATAGTGTATAGTGTTCAGCAGAACATAAGAGCACACAGAGAGGGCTATCTTTATGAACATCGCAGACATAAAAGTAAAGGACTTAACCGATTCAGACGGGGCATCAACTGTACTATCAGACCGATTTCACAAGGATTACAGCGTGGATAGCGTCCATCAGTTGGTAAAGAAGGGACGTTTACGAGCGTGGATATTCCAGAAAGGCGTCCTAGTTGAGCGCACGCCAGAAACACAGACGCGCGGCAAAGACTTACTTTTTCTCTTTTCAGATCTACAAGCAGTTCCACTTCCCCGCAAGGCTGGGCGTCCAAAGGAAACGAGCGCGCGCGATGTTATCACGTATTCCCGCAAAAGCAAAGTTAGCTAACTTTCGTCAAGTCTGAAAATTCATAGCAAAAAGCCTTGACATATTATCGTAAGTGGTGTATTATATAAACATCGAGAGAGGACACGAGCCTCCGAGAAAGCGAGAAAAAAATATGAACAAATTTACCGAGAACGAAATCAAGGATGCTGAGTTTGCGATCCTGACTGCAATTGCAGTCAGAAATTATGCGCGTGCTGTTGAACGCAAACGAGGACCGTTGACCGACGCAGAAGTATTGGAGCGTGTTTCTGCTGAGGAGAAAGAGCGCTTCATTCGTGGAAAAGCTCTTCATAAGGCTGGTGCATATCGCCCATAGGATGAAACGTTTTTGATGACCGTATCAATGAGGATGGCGAACTAGAAAAATTACAATAATAAAAGTTGAGTAGCGGGTGGGCAATGCTCACCCAGGAGGATGAGAGACGATGAAACTAGAGCAAGCATTACAAGAGACCGGTATAGCCGAGATATATTACGATGGTTACACAGCCACAGTACGCGACGGTCAAGGCGAGAATGACGACAAATTTCGCCTGAGTATACAAAGCGGCGGAATGCCGCCGCACTACAGCAAGGACCTTGACACGGTTGAACAGGTTGAGCAAGAGATGGGCGACACTCACGCGCCCAAGCCTCTTGCCTGGACAGCGGTTGACCCCGAATAACGAGCGCAGGGCTGGCGATGTGCCAGCCCTCATACATCAACTGAGAAACTTCATCGAATTGATGATGCAAAGTGAAACAAAAGTAAGTACACTAGAATAAAAGGAGAGTATTATGTCAATAGGTTACACAGGTTGGACATGCACGCAGTGTGGAGAAGAAGTTGATGGACCAAATGATTTGGCCCATGTATGCCCACCGGGGACACCAGAACCATCGAAGAACGAGTACGTCAACATCACAGGAACAGAGTTCGATCTCCTGACACCAGAAGGGACATTTTTCTTGCCTCCTGAAGAGTAGCAAATCTTCCATCAAGAGCGCGTCAGTCGAAACCAACGCGCTCTTTCTCAGAGCAATGACCTCAATTGCGCTCACTGCTCTTTGGTACAATAAGCAAGAGAGAAATGAGCAATTTGGACGTAGAACAGGAAAAGGAGTGAGACGATGAACACATTACAGGGCACTATTCTTAATAGTGATTATGAAAGATTCGAAGAAGTATTTCCAGAAGGCTCGAAAGTTCGTTGTGAGTGCGAATGGCAGCCAAGAAAATGGATGAATGGCATTGTCTCGCATCACAAGAATAATGCATATGGAATGCCGCAATGGATTTTTATTGAGATGGAGGATGGTTCCTCTGCGGAGTACGATTACCGCTATATTGACGTGGAAGACTTCCGCAATTCTCTTGTACGTCCGGTAAAATAGGGAAAAAGAAGTGCCAATTATTGAGATAGAGGTAAAACCGTTTAGCACGAGCGACGTGATTGTCGCCCTCAAATGTGGTCATATCAAGGATGGTTCTTTTGTCTCTTCCAAAAATGGAGACCTGTACAAGCATCCAGAATTGATGAAATTCGCACGCAAAAGTACCTCTAGTAAATTTGGTAAAGCATCCTACACAGAAAATTGGATGCTTACCATCCCAGATGATTGTCCAGTGGCAATTGCGGCTTATCGCCGCACTGGTGCTGGTTCCGTAAAAACAGAATTTATCTATGAGGTAGTGTTTGTTCCTGTATCGGAGAGGCAGTAACGAGCAGGGCTGGCACATTACACAGCGCGTTGGTTTCGACTGATGCACTTCTTTCTCAGAGCAGTGAGCGCAATTGAGGCCACTGCTCTCTGGTACGATAGGCAAAGAAAGGAGAAGGACGTGAAACATAGCATCTCTATTGAGCCTGGTTCGTCGTACCGACGTATTCTAGATATCATTCAATCCGAGGATGGAACTGCACAGTCCGAAAGCCTGACGGATGAGCATGATGGAACAAACCCGTACCAACTGCTCACAGTCATTTCAGACAAAGCAATTTCAGAGAGGACTGAGGCAAAAATAGACGCACAACAGAATGTAATCGTCGCCACATTCAACATTGACGAAAGAGACGCCGCATGCCTGCCCCTAGAAGGGGCAGGCATGCGGCGTCTCAATGTTGGCACGTGACATTCAGTAGTCATAGTAGTATAATAACTACTATGAACAAGAAGGAATTGAATCCGAATATTCGGGTGACGGCAGAGACGCGCAAGGACTTGAAAATCATCGCTGCTCATGAAGGCGAGACGATGTTAGAAGTGGTTGCGCGTCTTGCCAAACACGAGCGAGAACGGATACAGAAGGGAGATGCTACCCATGCTCAAAACGTATAAGTATCGTCTGTATCCGAACAAAGAAACCACGTCAAGGTTGTACTGGACCCTGACCCGATGTCGAGAGTTATACAACGCCGCGCTCAGCGAATACAAAGATGCGTATCAAAAGCACATCCGTACTCGCATGCACCAAAACGAGCAAGGACAATGGATTATTGCAGAGATGCAAGCCAATGTCAGGGTCAAGAGCGTGTCCTGTTTTGAGCAAATGCGTGATGTGACAGAAATCAAAAGCGAGATACGGGAAGAGTATCAAGAGATTGCCGCGCATGTGTTACAGGACGTGTTAAAGCGATTAGACAAAGGTATGAAAGCGTTCTATCGTCGCATCGGAGAAGGACAGACCCCAGGCTTTCCCCGTTTTCAGGGACGCAACCGTTACAATAGTTTCACGTATCCTGATGGGGCTGGTTGGAAGTTAGAAGGGAACATCCTGCATCTTAGCAAGATAGGAGATATCAAGGTCAAGCTGCACAGACCCATAGAGGGGAAGATGAAGACGTGTACCATTAAGAAAGAGGTTGACCAATGGTACGTCACGTTCTCTTGTGATATCCCTGATGAGCAAGTAGGAACACATGCGCCGTATACGGATGATGCGATAGGGATTGATGTAGGCTTGTTGCACTTCGCAACCTTGAGTACAGGTGATACGATAGAGAATCCGCGCTTCTTTCGCAAGGCACAATCTGACTTGAAACGCAAACAACAACACAAAGATAGGTGTAAGCGTGGCTCTCATCGCAAAGAAAAAGCCAAGAAACAGGTTGCCAAAGCACATCATAAGATCAAGAACCAGCGACAGGATTTTCTGCACAAGCAATCACGGCAACTTGTGAATACCTATGAAACCATTGTGTTTGAAGAGTTGCAGATTGCCAATATCAGTAAAGCCCCAAAACCAAAGCAAGATGAGCAGGGTAAATACTTGCCCAACGGGGCGGCGGCGAAGGGCGGTCTGAATAAAAGCATACTTGATGCTGGTTGGGGTCAATTCGTATCACTGTGCAAGAGCAAAGCAGCATACGCTGGCCTTGTCACGGTGCTTACCGTTGACCCCAAATATACCAGTCAAGTCTGTAGCGGATGTGGTCAAGTGCGGAAGAAAACACTTGATGAGCGGTGGCACTCATGCGAGTGCGGATGTGAACTCGATAGGGACCATAACGCCGCACTCAACATCCTGACCAAAGGATTACAAACACTTTCGGGTGGGACGCACCCAACGCTGGCAACAGCGTAGAAGCCTCCCTGTTCAACGGGGAGGTACGTCACGAATAGCAAAGGTTTCCATTTCAAACGCAAGGCCGAAACCTTGCGTTTTTTTGCTGCACCTTTTCATTACAATATTTTCATCATCGGTTACTCGACTCTCAGTCCATCGTCCCTATAATCGCATCACTAATAATGCGCATTATTAAGGAGAGTATTTCATGAGTACCCCGAATCAACCGCCGAAGCCTGGGCAACCGTTCAACCCGCAGTACCCATCAGGGCAGTATCCACCCATGCCACAACAAGGCTATCCACAATCGGCACCACAACAGAATTATCAACAGTATCCACAAGGATATCCACAACCGCCATATCAGCAGCCACCTGCACAGCCACCAAAGAAGAAACGGCGTGGCTTGCTCATTGTAGGCATTGTACTCGCCGTGTTGGTGTTCGGGTGCATCGGCTCCATTGCACTCGCATCGCGCACAGCACCAGCCACTACAGTGCCAACAGGCGGCACGTCAGCACAACCAACGAAAGCACCTGCTACGGGCAAGTGGACAACCACGCACAGCTACGCAGGCAACGGTATCAAGAAGACAGAGAGTTTCGCCGTCGGGAATGATTGGAAAATCCTGTGGACGTGCAAGGGTTCAGATATTGGAGGCACACAAGCAGACTCCGCACTCTCAATCACGGTCAATAGCTCCGATAACACACCAATTGATGTTGCTAGCAGCACGTGCAAAGCGGGTCAGACCACGAAGGACTCGACAGAAGAGCATAAAAGCGGAACGGTATTTTTAGACATTACCGGGGCTTCTGATTGGAGTGTTAGCGTTCAGGAGCTAAAATAGTATCCAAATTCCTCACAGCACAAGAGCAAGTAGACACTACGTCTACTTGCTCTTCCTGTTTTTGCTATGAATTTGGCATTGTTCCTGGCGTATCAGGATCTGGCGTATGAGCCCATTCTAAATGTGTTCTTCTGCGCCACACTTCAAGCGTTTCTTCTGAGCGTTGCACATCGGACTGTGTCGCGAACTTCGCGCTATGGAAAAATTCTTGCTCTATATCTGCAAGAGGAATACGCTTCTCGTTTGCAATCTCAGTAAACATATTCCAAATCCGCGTCACCAGTATCTGTGAGGGCAGATTCGTCCCCTTTCCTGTTCGCGTGTTTTTTGAGAGCATCCCATGTGCGATTCCCATACGTCGCTCTAATTCTGGACTTGGCACATCCAGATAGGCACATAAAAAATACACCCATTCTCCAAACAACGTTAACCTCTGTTTCTGTCTTCCAATCCTTCCACCTTGTGGTGTCGGCATATCCTTCATAATCCTAGCATACATTACAATAACGATAGATACCAAATCAGTATCTATGTCTCGAAAACAAGACACCGGACACAAGCCTAAAGCCGCGTCCGGTGAAAAGTGTTTACCTTTCTATCATACATGTCGCTATATGATAGAGAGGACTATCGTACTCTTTGTTTCTAAAAATTCTATGAGACTATCTTTCTTCACGCACTATTCGCATTCGTTCCAGCGCGACTTTGCGTTGATCTGGTGTAAATTTGTCGGTATCTGGTCCCTGGAGTTGGGCGCGAACTGCCGCATGATGCTCGGTAATAGCGACGTGTTTATTATGCTTTACCTCAAAATACAGGCGTCGTATCTCCTGCATTTGTCCATCGCTACATTGCAGTTCTACTGCAAGGGCAATGGCCGTGACAAGCGAAGGAAACACCTCACCTGTCACATGACGCGAAAGCGTTGCAGGTGAGATATCAAGCCGTCTCGCAAGCTCCGCCTGTGAGTAGTCAAACCGATTATACACGACCAGGGCACGAAATAATTCCAAATAATTTCGAGACATAGACATACTGATTCTCCTTTGCGGGGGATGTAAAAAAAGTGTGAACAGCACTACGTAAAAACGAGAATATTGAGAAATACTACTAGGACATGTGGAAACCTTAACCACTTTTCTCTTGACAGATACTAAGTGAGTATCTATAGTACAAGCATTACGAAATGTAATGGCTCTACTATATCATTCTGGTTCCAATAGTTCAAATCACGTCGCTGAGAAAAAGAGGACGCGCCCATGCTAAAGGTACCACATTTCGCCATTTGGCTACTTCGCAACGAGTTTGAGCATCGGCTCACTCGCGTCGTGTTGTTGTTCCGTCGTCGCCACGTCCAGGCAACAGACTGCCACCCAGACGTTGCCTGGACGTGGCGACGCTGCTGGAAATGCGGTTATCACACGCTTGCGCCCATCGGTCCGTGTCGGCAATGTGGCGGCGCGATGTATCGCATCGAGTATGTTGCAGGCGCGTGGCGTCCTCTGGAGGTGTCGTAATGCTCTTGTGGCTAGAGACGATGCTCGGCCCGGAGGCGACAGCTATCGTGGTCACGTACCTGCTCGGCATTCTCATTACCGCCATTTGTGTCGCGATAGAGCGGATTGCGAGGCGAGCGCGATGATCACACTGATTACGGGGTTTGTCCCTCTTCCGCCAAGTACCAATAAGCTACACGGCATCGACTCACGACCACGTACCACGCGCTCAGGGAAGATACGCAAGGCAACGGTCTATACATTGCCAGAGGTCACGCAGTGGAAGCGTGATGCAGTTCTCTGCTTACACGCGGCCTATCAGGATGTAGCACAGATTGATGTATGTAGACACAATGATGCACCGCTCTATCTCAGTATGCTCGCGTATCTTCCACAAAAACGATTGACCGTGCGAGACGATGATAATTTCATCAAGCTTGCTCGTGACCTTGTACTCAATGTGTACTTAGCTATAGACGATGTGCGTGTCTACGATACCCACGTCTCAAAACGATTGTGCCCCCCAGACCAAGAGCCATCCCTGCTTGTGTCTGTCTATCAAATGGAGAATGTAGTTACTTATGACGACCTATCAGCACCCACAACAAGAGGAAACCTACCGACCTGTCAGATTATGGCACATGGCAATGGACAAGCTGAGGCAAGCTAATTACTTCCTCAGACATGGCGATAAAGCGCGTGCATGGCGTGCAGCTGGACAGGTACGCGAACTCCGCGAACTTGCCACGCAACGCAAGCAGGTCGTTGATACCACGTCTCTTCCGACCTGCATGGAACTGACCTGCGACACACTCAGCAGTGCGGATATCCGGCGTCTCAGTGGCGTCACGGCCTCGATGCAATCCGAACTTATTGCAGGTGTCGATACCATTGTGATTCGCAGGATTGCGAATCACACCGATCCACTGCCACAGGTCGCACGTGATTCGAGCGGAAGCATGCCACAAAAATCTACCTACATCTCGATTATCCGCGAGTATACGGTCTCGACGGCACGCGCATTGTCCAATGCATCGAAGAAATGCTATGAGGATACGCACCGATATCCCAAGCGCATCTCTTGTTCGCAAAAAATCTATGACGATGCACACCTGGAAGGATGCGCTGAGTACTTGCCTCTATTAGAGGTCAAACCGAAGCTCACAGGCGGTCATATCGAATGTGAGGTGTAGCGTGTTCGGTTTCTTCTACAGACCACTTCAGCTAAAGGATGCACCGGACGCCTTACATAGTGTTCCGACGTGGCACCGTGACGCCCGACGGAGTGCCTACACGGTGTCGGATGAGACCATAGACAAGCGCGGGTTGCATGTGGTCCTGCACGCTGCTTGTGTGCAGCATTTTGAGCAGTATGGACGCATGCCACGAGCGATTCGCGTTGGCGCATGGATACATTACATGGCTGCTGGCATGTGGCCATGTCGCAAGTATCGTTCAGTGCTCAGTATTGCGCCGCAGCTTGGCTATGACAACACCATCATCTGTGAGAGTTAGCATGGCAAAGAAACAATTTTCGCCATTAGAGCAGGCGTCACAGGACATCAAAACGCGCTATCGGTCTCCATACAAGTTTGACTACATCGGCAAGCTGAGAGAAGCGATAGGACGCGACATAACGCCTGTCCTGGTGCTCGGCACGGGGCCATTCAAACCAAACGAGACGACAAGTAGAGCGTTACCTGCTCTACATGGCTATACAACGAAAAGAATGGAGGAAATAGGATAATGAGAATACTTCTCACGCCACAACAGGAAGCCAATCATGCACGCATCACGCTGCTCATCGATGTGATGCATGCCTTGATGCATTTCAACCTCGCGCTCTCGATGGCACAACGATTGATACCGGAACATGCGCAAAGCGTGATAGAGCAACGCGAGGACATGCGAACCGATATGACGATAGAACTGTTGCTCTTCCAACTACAAGAACGTCAGGCCAAACGAGAGTTGGTGCTGGTATGAGTCATTACGATTGAGCAAAATAAACGCCTGTGTTGGGGAACACAGGCTAGGGGACACTACGCAGCTACGACAACGTTAGAAGGTTGCTCACTCTCTTCTGTTGCATTGCCTTCTCTAACAATTGTTCAACGTCAGAGCGAAGAAAATACAAACGATGCCTTATCTTAATAGTCTGCTCTTTTAGTGGAATCAAAGCACCACTTCCGACAAGCTGATAAACATATGCACGACTAACATTTAATATTTCCATAGTCTGCGTCATATCTACTAAATCTTTTTTGTCAACTTGTGAAATCACTTTACCCGAAATCACTTTATCTGAATTTATTTTATCTTTTGCAATGGAGGTACTTCTCCGAACATGCTCACGATTGTACAAATCAATACCTTTTTCGAGATAATAAATTATCCAGTATTTTTCTCTATCTCTTGCTTGCGCCAGCGTATCCACCGTCTCTATCAACTTCCATATAGGTATCAATCCAATAGAGAAAAGCTGGCGCATCCATTCATTCTTTCTTACATTACTATCTGTACAATTCAGATGTTGCTTAAAACGTGCATAAACATTGTCAGTTATGCCTACATAAGCTACAGCACTAGTTCGTGGGTCTACCAATCCATAGATGAAATGCATAAGAAACCTTTTCTATGCTGCATAGACAGGCTTATCTTCTTTACTCACTTCTGCCAGCGTATCAATATCCTTTGGATCAAAAAGCGGTCTGTGTTGCTTTTTAAGTGCAGGATTATAGTTAGCTGGCTTGATTTTCTTGTCTCTAAGGCGAGCAAAGAATGTTCCACGACTTATGTTAAGTCGCTTCATAGCCTGTTCAGTGGTCAGCAAATTTTCATTCGACATATCAACATCTCCTTTATACGAGACATACACATTATACGACTTGACATATTAAATGTCAATAGTATATAATATATTCAAGTCGTATAACACTAGCAAGACATACTAGCCACCTTGCATAGATTATACACTACCTTAACCTAAGGGACAATACGAACTCATAAAATGTATTAAACAAGAGGAATAATCACATGACCACATTCAAAACCACACAAGACAGCATTCTCGACGCAGCGAACGCGAAACGTGAGACACCGTGTCTCCATTGCTACGAAGAACAGCGCGTTGATGGCACCGTGTATTGCGCTGACTGTCTCGCCATGCATCGCCGTGAATACCAACGGCAACAAGATCACGATCTACACATACAGATTGCATCTATGGACTTTGTGCCTGCTATGATCGCACTTGGTTACATCGAGGACGGGAGCGTGATTGACGCCTTTTGGAAGGGGTTACTCACGGAACAAGAGGTGGCCCACATCGAGGAAGATATGCACTGGCACTTCGACACGACCAAAGTTCGCGCCGTGCTTGCGGCAAAGGAGGTTGCGGCATAATGGAGACACGATACAAGTTTTTACGGCTCACCGAAGACAACCGCATCAGTTCGGAGCATGGCGAGTGCATCTGGACGATTGGCACACCAAAGAGCGTGGAAGGCACCATCGAAACCTGCGAGAATGGCTTCCATTGCTCTAGGCGAGCCTACGAAGCCTTTACCTATGTGCAAGGCGAAATCCTTGCACAGGTTGAGGTGAGTGGAGAATGTGACATGGACACGGACAAAGAGGCGTGGCAACACATGCGCCTTATTCGTGCGTGGAAGTGGCAGAAGCGCGATAGCGTGGCATTGTCCATATTCGCGGCGGAATTGGTGCTTAGCAATTACGAAACGCTCTATCCTGGCGATGACAGACCACGCAAGGCGATAGAAGCGGCGCGACGTTGGCATGAGGAGCCGACAGAAGAAAACAAAGTTGCTGCTCGGTCTGCTGCTGGGTCTGCTTGGTCTGCTGCTGGGTCTGCTGCTGGGTCTGCTTGGTCTGCTGGGTCTGCTGCTGGGTCTGCTGCTTGGTCTGCTGCTCGGTCTGCTGAGTCTGCTGCTGGGTCTGCTGCTGGGTCTGCTGCTGAGTCTGCTGCTGGGTCTGCTGGGTCTGCTGCTGGGTCTGCTGCTGGGTCTGCTGGGTCTGCTGCTCGGTCTGCTTGGTCTGCTGCTGGGTCTGCTGCTCGGTCTGCTTGGTCTGCTTGGTCTGCTGCTGAGTCTGCTGCTCGGTCTGCAAAAGAAGAAATACTTACAAAAATTGCAGACTGGATGGAGGCGCATATTGCAGAGATGGAGCCGTTTGTGCAGGAGGTGAAGGCATGATGAACGAGATAGACGCCGTACACGCCAAATCTCTTGCACAAAAGGCGTTGCTCTTAGACCAGGAGAACGCACAACTCAAGGCGAAGATTGCTCAACTTGAAAAGTCGATTGCCTACGAAAAAGAGTGCGCCAATCTGGTCGTCTCCGGCGCACTCGACATTCAGGAGGATTTGAGAGCTGCGAAAGAGAGACAAGATACTGACGCACTCCTGCTCAAAATGTGGAAAGAGAACGCATACGGCGCAAAGTCAGAGGTTGAACGTCTACAGGCCGACCTCCAAGCCGCGCGAACCGCCGCCGAACTTGCACAATCGCATAGGCAAGCGTTGGAGCAATTGGTACGCTCATATCAGCAGAGAGACAATTGCGAGACACAACTGCAATGGGGACGCGATTGTCAGTGTGACGATTGCCACCATGCCAATGAGTTGCTCGGAATCGAGGTGAAGCTATGAGTGCTTGCTATCACTGCGAACAGTCTGCAACACTCACCACGCCATCAGGACGATTTCATTACTGCGCTGAGCATGGACGATGTAGACGCTGTAAGAAGCCTGTCACATCGTTTGTACGGCACCCATTTAACAATACCTCTGTCTGTCAGTGTGTTGCAGACTTCACGCTCAGAATCGCATCTCAGCGCGAAAACAGCCACATGAAACAAGAGAGGTTTATAGCCTGATGAGCTTCCACCAGCAGCATCACACGCTGTTCATGCTGTGCTTGATGCTGCTGGTCACGGTGTACATACTCGCACTTATATTCATCGAGATAGCAATTGTTCCATAACACACGCGAAAAGAGTGTGCAGATTACACATAAGGAGAGAAAGACATGATCGAGCAAGAAACCAAGACGGTCACACAGATTGACGACACCAAAACCTACAGTGGCTTACCTATTCCGGCCTATTGGTCCTCAATCGAGAGACGCGAAGACGGTATTCTGTGGCGACGAACGCAAGGTGAGCCAATCCAGGTGATTGAATCCATCACAGTCAAAGATGGCGAACGATGGTTACACGTCTCAGTGAGCAAAGCACCCAAGCGCAAAATGCCAACCTATGAGGATATCCAGACCGCACGAAGACTCTTTATTGGTGAGCATCGAGAGTGCTATCAGGTGTTCCCTACATCAGACCGTTATGTGGATTTTGAGCCAGTGTTACATCTCTGGTGCAATTTAGACAGGCCAAAGGGTGTGCTACCTCACTTTGAAGGCATCTTGCCTGATGGGAGAGTATCAGTCTAGCTCCACACAATACACCAGGGGATATCGCATATCCCCACATATTTCATTTTGACAGAGTTACGGGGGAAGCATGAACGATAAGCAAATCTATATTGCCTACGTACTCGATGCAAACGAATTAGGCACGCAACTTTTACGTTTTGCCTTTGAGCATCCACGCGTCGAGTATTGGGCAGAGTCACCAGAGCAGGCACAACTTAAAGCCTATTTCAAAGAGCATCACTACACGCATCAGGAACCGCTTGTAGTGGAAGCGAGCGAACTGGTGGACTATCTACCATTTACACGTAATACCTATCAGGGGAAAGTATGAGCGAAGAAAAGAAGCTAACACTTGGCGGTGTTGGAATGCCAACTGCCTTATTGCTTGACGAATTTGGAAGCCACGTTTGGTCGGCGTTCGGACATCCCTGCTATCACGTCGGTTCCTCACTTACACAGAAAACAGGATGGCGTGACGTAGATGTACGTCTCATTCTCAATGATGAAGAGTACGAACGCATGGGATTAGGCGATCCAGAACGAACACACCATAACGCAAAATGGGTATCTCTTGTGTTGGCGTATTCTGCACTAGGCAAGGTCATAACAGGACTACCAATAGATTTTCAGATACAGCAACAATCCTATGCCAATGAACATTACGACGGAATGCGCTCCGCATTAGGCATGACGCCGTTACGACTAGCACACTATAAATAACTATTTCACCTGGGGGAACATATGACCACATTAACACAAGATGATATATTTTCTATTCTCAGCATCAACACATTTCTTCAGCACACTGAGAAGAAACTGCACATCACACACGAAGGCAAGCAGGTTGAGATTTTCACGGTAGACCTCACTGGCCGCGCCTTCTCAATGGAGCTAGACGAACAAGGCATACAACTCACATCTGACGATATTCGCGCACTGACACAACAGGCACGATCACAATTTTAATTACCTAATTTATTATTTCTGGGGGAAGTATGAGCAGCACACGCGACCAACTACGCTATTTTCTTACGAGTCAAGGCCGAACAGAAGCACAAATAACGCAAATAGAGCAGGACATTGCGACACTCGCCGACACAAGTCCGACAATCGACTACGGCATGACAGCGCGGTACTTGATGGATACGCTTACTGTTGAGGATACCGCGCCCACGTTCTCAGGTATCCATGCCGCAGCCGCCTTCACACGCGCCATGCAAGAATTGCTTGACCCGGCAAAAACAACTACACAGATTGACAGAGAGCATCTGAAGAGTGGCATACAGCAACTACTCAACGACAACACCGCCTGGTGCTCGTACTGTGAGCAAGAGAAGCTGCGCGCACAATGCACACAGCTTGACGACGGTAGGTACATCTGTGGCGACTGTTGAGCAATTGACATATGAGCATATCTTTATGTATCGGGGGAAGTATGAGACCACATTCTTACATTTTAGACGAACAGCATAATCCTCTTCCATGTGAGGATATCCGCATCTATGGCAAATGGTTTGAGGATATGGAGAGACGAACCGTAGGACATGACACGATAGAGGGCAACGGACGCAAAGCAGATATTTCAACTGTCTTTCTGGTGCTTGACCATGACCTTGCAGGTGAGGAACCTGTACTTTTTGAAACAATGGTATGCGCAGACGATGACATACTCACCTACTTGCTAGAGAGTTCAGAGCAAGAAGCCAGAAGCATCATTTCACAATTCTTCGGAGGCATAGATATCCAACGCCGCTATACGACGTGGGACAAGTCCGAAAAAGGGCATAAGAGCATGGTGGATTTCGTCAAGGTCTGTCTGCTGAAAATGCCACTATAACACAACAATAATAACTCTTTACTGGGGGAACTAAGCACTGCAATAAAAGAGATCGTCAATGCGTATAAATAGCAAACTAAAAGCTCAAGTGCATAGTTTTAATTGCATCATGATGCAATAACTTTATAGCTATTATTTCTGGGGGAAGTATGAACGAACACAAAATAGGCATCACGTCAGACTCATTTCGTCACGGCGTCGCAGAGACCGCGAAACGCCTGTATGGACAAGGCGTCTCACCTGACGAAGTGATGCAAGCACTTCAACAACCACAAGACGAAGGACTCCTACAAGCAGGGCTAGCAGCCGTTGCCGTTGCACAACATCCTATCCACATGTGGCACAACTACGCAACAGGTGAAGACGAGTATCGCCACACTCCGCCTGAGACACATGAAATCGCCCGTGCCTACATTTGGCAAGACGACGCGACACAACGCCACTATGACGACTGCGTGGCCTCTGGCATGGCGATACTCGATGCACTGGCGATGGTGTGGCAAGAGACACTACGACAGCAACGCATGGTGCCGCATGTTGGTACCTACCTGGATGCACAGCAACTTGAGGATGCGATGCGACCATACATCACGAAAACGCACAACGAGAACAAAGGGTAGTTCATCATGGTCTACCCTGTAGAAATTGACAGGGGGAACCATCATGGCACCCCCTTTGCACAGCACAATGGGTGTTATGAACACAGAGGTCACTATTTCACATCGAATGTCTAAATAACTTTATTCTGGGGGATAAATGGAGTTTCACGAAGTAGCTAACCTTTTCCCTTTTATCGAAGGGGAAGAGTTTGATAATCTGGTAAAAGATATCAAAGAGAACGGATTACAGCAACCCATCTGGACATATCAAGGCAAAATTATTGATGGAAGAAACCGATACCGTGCTTGCCTTGCGTCAGGCACAACGCCAAAGTTTCAAGAGTGGGATGGTAAAGGTTCACTTGTCGCCTTTACCATCAGCCTTAACGTCAAACGTAGACATCTTACAAGCAGCCAGTTAGGGATAATTTCACTAAAGGTTGAAGAGCAGTTCGCTATCGAAGCCGCTAAAAATGTATCGCTTGGTGGGGCAAATCATCAAGGGAACCAATACACGGAGACAGAATTGGAAGGTTTGCCAAATTTGGCAAACCTTCCAATTGAGCCAATTCACGCTGCGGAAGAAACCGCCAAATTACTGGGAGTTAGTCATAGTTACGTAAGCACTGCTAAGGCAATCGAGAGGGACGCCCCTGAACTGCTTGATCACGTCTTAGCAGGAACACTCACTATCCCCGATGCTAAAACGATATCAGATTTACCCAAAGAACGCAGGGATAAGATTGTCGAAAAGGTTGTGCAACGAAAAGAGGAAGAGGGGAAGAGAGTAAGCCGCTCGGTCAAAGAGGCTATCTGGGAAGATGAAATACCCTCTAAGTTAAGTGATCCTAACCTCATGAAAATTATGAGTAGTAGCGAGTCCCCAGAATGGTATACCCCAGAAGATGTTATCGCGCGTGTCCTTGACCTCTTTGGAGAAATAGACCTTGACCCATGTTCTAATAGTCATGATAAGCCCAACGTCCCTGCTCACAGACTCTACACAAGAGAAGATAATGGACTCAACAAAGCATGGTACGGCAAAGTGTATATGAACCCCCCGTATGGTAGAGAAATATCTGAATGGACTGAAAAACTCGCAGAAGAGTTCAACAAAGGACGTGTTGAAGAAGCGATTGCACTAGTGCCTGGACGCATTGATACGGCATGGTTTCAACCAATGTATAACCATCTGATATGTACAATCAAAGGCCGACTATCATTCAGTGAAGCAGAAAGCGGCGCACCATTCCCCTCAGTAGCAATTTATATGGGCAAGCGTCGAGAGGCATTTATTGAAGCATTCAAAAGTGTAGGGCCGATATTGGAGCGCGTTGCATGATAGACGAATACACAGAAAAGAACGATTGGCAAATAAGACTACGTGATCGCTATATCAAGCCATTCTATGAGCAAACCTGTAAAGATGCCAAATATGTTTTTGTTGATGGAAACGCCAGACCAGACACATGCAGTTACTATCTACAAAAAAATGTGGGGATGGACACATTTGCAATGACCAGTAAAGGCACGTCGAGTGCCATTGATGAGAAGATTGACAAGCATTATGGCAGTCCCAACTTTATGATAGAAACGGAATCTTGCACCGTTGAGGGGCATAAAAAAGAGGGATGGATATATTATTCACTCATTGATTTACTTTTCTATGCGTTCGTTCTCCCAGAAGAAAAAGGGCTTGACCTCTATATTATCCATTTCAGGCCGTTTCAGACATGGTTCATACAAACATGGATGCCAGCCAATGGGAACAACATAAAGAAAAATCATATTATGCCTGATACGCTCAATCATACCAAATGTATGAAAGTGCCTATTCGAGAAGTCACCAGAGCCATGAGGAACACAAGACGCTTTCTCATTACGCGAAATGGTATTCAGTTACTCAACACCGAGACCTCTATATTTGAACTCGACAAAATGCTGAAAAATCTTGACCTGGGTAGTTGTCCTAATGTCCTAGAGGCAACGCAATCCGAGCAAGTGCAAGAAGCGCAGATACCAGCAAAAAAGACAGCAAAAAAGAAGAAAACACCTATTCCTAGTGGGCAACTATCTATATGGGAGACCTCAGCATAATGAACACATCATACAAGAAACAACCACGTTCGCAAGCCGCCGAGCAATTACAAGATGTACTCGACAAGGCCGAAGAATTCGCAGCACAGCACAATATCCCGTTCATCGCAACCTACGAAGGACTGAACGGACACTTGCACACGTTCAAGCATGTGCCAAAGAGCAGCACACAAGAAATAGCACTTGCACTACGAGAACTTGGCGAAACAGCATAAACATTTTATAGAAAGCACAACACCATGCACACCGCGCCCACACGCGACCATGACTATTTTCTTATGCATATACCACTCTTGACATATATCACACATCATGCTACAATCAACATATGTCACACAGGAGAGGACGTACAATATGCTTATGACAGAGAAAATTTACACTGTGAAGGAAATTGCCGAGAGTTATCGCGTTTCGGAAGAGACAATCAGACGCTATATCAGGCAAGGAAAATTAGAAAAAGTTGGAGGCTTCGAGGGGGCGTTTCGCGTCTCGGAATCCGCACTCGAAAAGTTCTTCAAGAGAAAACCAGAAGATGTGAAATAAACGCTGGCATCGACCAGCGTAACAATCTATTAGTAGCCACGATGCGACCTGACAATTGGAACCTGCTAAGTCGCACCGCTAGATTAACGCTACCTGTGTATAGTGTACACAGTACGCTTGACGTTTGTCAATTGCGTGAATTGCGTACAGTAGCACAGGGTAGCTCTATGGAGCGTATGCCCATGATCAACACAATCCTCATCAAACTCCCGTATCTTGCAGTAGCAGTCATCTATTGCGCCGCATTCGCTGTTGCCAGAAGGCAGGTGACGCGATGAGCACTGTACCAACGCTTCAATTAGCTGATAAGAGCGGACTTGCGTGGTGTCAGACACAAGTTCAGCATTTCCACTATCTCCATAAGCCCGTTGACGTTCGCTGTAGTCCAGTGGCCTATATCATCGCGATGGATAACGAGCGTGTTGGCTGCCTCATCTTTGGTAGACCTGAATCAACACGTTGCAATGGTTGGTACGGCTCGTTAGAAGACGTGGCAAACGGCAAATGTCGCCTTAGTCGATGGCAAGTGCTCAATTTAGCACGTGTCTGGTTATCTCCCGATGTGCAACGTAACGGCCCGCACTATATACCGAATGCAGCGACGTATTGCATAGCACAGTCATTAAAACGTATTGTCTGTGACTACCTCATCATGAAACCGCCTGTATGGATACAAGAGCCATACGAGATTGCAGAATGTATGAGCTATTGTGATAGCCGTATCCATACAGGCATCTTGTACAAAGCTTCCAATTTCCAATTTATTCGTAAAAATGATTATGGCATTGAGACCTACGCTCGTTCAGTACGTCGCCTTTCCCATGCAGAGAAAGCAATCATTCATCAGCACTCTGAACAGAGTAAGCGGTGCCAGAAGTTACGAGCATCACGCGCCCAAATGCAGTTGTGGGAAGAGGTGCCGGTATGACATATCCCCATTCCCTCTTTTACCATATGATTTTTACTGATCAAGATTTTTTCGGCTATATGAATAATAACGTAGATTGTGTAGGTATCCTATGAGCATAAAGCGTACCACGTATAAAGGTCTCTCGTTTCCAGAAGACGACACCTACCTGAACGTCCGACCAGCATTTACACGCATGTGCATGGAGAGTAAATGCGCCTCAAAGCTGCTGAGTGCTCTTATCTTCAAATGGGACCCAGGAGAGGGCGTTGAGGTAGAGAAGGTCAACACATTCAGTATACAGCTTACACAGGCCGAAATTATCAAGGCCATGTGTGATGAAGCAACTTCAAAGACAATACACGATGCTGCTATGCCCTGCCTACATCTTTTCGGCTATGCAGATGTCGATGAAACTACCTATCCTTTTACGTATACCGTCCACATGGATAGAGTGCGTGAAGGTCTCTCCTACTGCAAACAGGGACCCAAACAATTAGAAAAAGTTCTAATTGTTTGGGCAAGGGAAAAAGGGCTAGATAAGCCTGATGGGAACGTGCTCAATAAGAAAAACTTCCATATCGCATTAGAAAAAGTTCTAATTATAATTAGAGAAACTTCTAATTCAATTGGAAATAGTTCTAATTCTTGTGGAAAAACTTCTAATTCACGAAGAGGGCGTAAGCGTAGAGTACAAGCGGTCTCAACTACCCAAATCGAAGACCCTAAGAACAATAAGCACTCTAAGCACATTGAAGAACAAGAAAGAGAGAGTAGCGAAATCGAAACATTTGTTGATGCTGAACGCATCAACGCCTCTCCCTCTTTTTCAGAACTTCTTGCAGAGACGGACGCACGAATAGAACACGAGTTTGAGGACTGGTTACGCATTGCCTCACTCAACGCGCAGCTTTCTTCTGAGCAAGAAGCACAACCATTGGAAGTTACACAAGCACTTGCGCGTAACCCTGGTGGGGGTAGCACAGTACAGCAACCAAGCGTTCCTATAGCCTCACCAAGCACGGAACCGACGCCGGAGCAGGATGGAAAAGGCAAGGGCAAACGAGGGACACGTAGCAAACAAGAAATAACGCCTGAACAAAAAGCACGCACGTCTGCCCTCATGGAGTATATTGACTCGTTGCTGCAGGAGGTAACAGGCGATGCGAACGAGGGATTTGACCGCAGTACCAAAGTGGGACAAGAGGCACTCCACAAAGTGTTGTTTGGGCACAAGAATAGCGAACAACGTGTCAATCCGCGCCGTGTCCGCAAAATCTTTACTGCCATGTGGAACGAGCCGCCGAATCCCCGAACTGGCTATTGGCTTCGCAACAACATGAGCTACAACAAGTTTTGTGAAGAGTTTGAGAAACGGATACACGCGATCATTGCTGATGAGAACAAAGGCAAGTCGAATCTGTCCCTTGTGCAAGGGACAGCAACGCAAGCACCTACCGAGCTTGGCGGGTACAAAACATGGATACCTGACGATGATACTGATATCGACTATGACGCGATACAAGCACCGCGACTCAAGAATAAAGTGAGGGCATAAGCGATGGAACATCTCTTACCACAAAACACAGAGGCGGAAGCGAGCATACTTGGGGCTATCCTCATTGACCCTGAAGCCATTGTCCAGGTCATCGAGTACCTCAAGCCAGAACACTTTTACCGTGCCGCACATCAGACCATTTTCGAGGCTGTCTGCACACTGTACAACCGTCGTGAACCTGCTGACTTTATCAATCTCGGTGATGAGTTAGAGCGAAACAACAAACTTGAGCAAGTGGGCGGCCTAAGCTATATCACCTCGCTTGTCAATCAGGTACCGACCAGCGGTAACATCGACTACTACGGGCGCATTGTCGAACGAACGAGCATCTTTCGGCAACTGATACACGGTGCTGGTGAGATTGCCACAAACGCCTATCACCAGGATGAGAACGCAGTCCAATTCGCGGAATCGCTCATCTACAAAATACGCCAGGGCACTGCAACGAAAGCGATTGTCAGTCATACCGACGCACTCGCTCGCTACCAAGAGCGTATCAGTGAACTCTTAGAGCAGAGTCGTACAGGGCAAGTAACAGGCATTCCAACAGGATACAAATATCTTGATCGCTTACTTGGCGGCTTACGTCCAAAGAAGATGCTCGTCCTGGCAGCGCGTCCTGGCGTTGGCAAAACCTCAATGGCACTGAATATGGCAAATACCGCCGTCAAAGCAGGATATCACGTCCTGTTCTTTTCTCTTGAGATGGATGAGGAAGAATTGATGCAACGATGGGTGTCGATGGAAGCGGGTATCGACTCGACAAAGTTGCGTGACGGCAAACTCACGTATGAGGAAGAGGAGCGTGTCAGCGAAGCGATTGTCCGGCTTGCCAATCTCAAAGGACAATTGTGGATTGATGATACCTGTGGTTTGTCACACACGGCAATGCGCTCTAAAGCGATGCGTATGCAGTTGGAACACGGGATTGACCTCATCATCGTGGACTATCTGCAACTCGCAAAGGCTGGTGAGAATGAGAGACAGAGACAAGATCGCCGCTTAGAAGTTGAGGAAGTGTCACGTAACCTCAAAGGTATTGCGCGTGATATGTGCGTCCCTGTTCTGGCATTGGCCCAACTCTCACGTGCGGTTGAGCAACGTGCAAGTAAGATACCGCAACTCTCAGATTTACGCGAGGCCGGAGGAATCGAGCAAGATGCGGATGTCGTCATGTTCATACACAAGGATGATGAGATAGCCAAAGACGCGCCGGAATATACCGTCAATCTGATGATAGAAAAGCACAGAAGCGGACCCGTTGGATTTGTTCCGCTACATTTCATTGCAGCACTTACCAAATATGTGACCGTCACACCGGAAGGAAAATAGCTATGATACAGAGAGAAACCGTTGAGCAGGTACTAGGCCGTAGCACACGTATGGTAGAAGCAATCGAGATGGATGTGCGTGTACGTCCATTACTCATAAAAGCATCACGCGAAGCATCCTATAATGACCGATGGCAGACCTATGAGGACTTGAAACGTGAGGCCAAGACTGTTATCGGCTACCATGCATCTCAAGCCGTGTTACGAGACGAAGTGTATTATAAAGCATTCATCGACGCGATAGACGCCCTGCTTCCTCAACACGAAAACGATTTTGTAATCCTGGTACCACGTCAGGATGAACCTCGTAAAGAGGATGAAGCAAGCGCATGACCAAACACGTCGCATGGATAGCACAGCATCCAACCGTCACGCTTGCCTCGTATCGCTGCTGTCTCTGTGGCGGCTATGTCCGAAACGGCGTCTCGCTTCCTGATGCTTCCTACGACTTCTGTAGCAGTAACTACGTGTGTTGGTGTGCGTACCTGCTCCTCAAGACGCTAGCGAGACATGACAGGGCTACAGCGCGATATGAGGACGTGGCGAGCATGTCACACGACGCAGTGTGCGCGATGCTGGTAGCATGTAGAGATGAGGTGGAGCAGGTGGAGACGGTGTTACCGGAAGATTGGTGTTACATTGAGAGTCAAGTGAGAAGATTGGAGCAAGTTGCATGAATATTGCATCAGGGCTTGATGTGACAGTTGAAAACTTTGTAGGAAGATGTGTTGCACTGCTTGGTATCACTGGCTCTGGTAAAACGAATACAGCAGCCGTACTCATCGAAGAGTTACTTGGTCAAGGTTTACCGATGACCATTATAGACATCGAAGGCGAATATTGGGGTCTCAAGCAAAAGTTCGACTTACTCATTGCTGGCAAATCCGAACATGCAGAGCTTGCTATCAGTCCTGAGAATGCAGGTGCTCTTGCAACCGCGTCAGTGACACGTGGTCTCTCGGTCATTCTCGACTTGTCAGAATACACGCAAGAGGAGATGCACACATTCTTGGAAGAATACTTTGCGTCGTTGTGGGAAGCATCGTCAAAGGTGAAACAACCGTATCAGATTGTGCTTGAAGAGGCGCATGAGTTCATTCCGCAGGGCGCATCAACGCCCTTAAAGCAGATGTTGACCCGTATCGCGCTGAGAGGTCGTAAGCGAGGACTCGGCACAATCATCATGTCACAACGTAGCGCAAAAGTCGAGAAAGATGTGCTCACGCAAGCGTCTTTACTCTTTCTCCATAAGGTGGTCCATCCAACCGACATGCGTGTCTACAACGACCTGATACCTTTGCCTTCCAAAGAGGTTGAGAGCATGGTAGGAGCCTTACACCCTGGTCAAGTGGTGGTAGTGAGTAATCACGTTCCACAAGTGGCACAGATACGGCTACGTGACACCTTCCATGCTGGTTCTACCCCGACGCTGGGTCAAGTGGCACAGCCTGAATTACGACATGTGGACGCATCGCTGTTACAGGATTTAGAAAAGTTGATAGCCGCCTCAACGCCACACAGTGCAAAGGATGAGAAGCGACTAGAGAAGAAAGTCAAGCATTTAGAAGCTGTTCTTCTTGAGAAAGATGCGACGATAGCAAAGCAAGTATCGCAGATCGAGATGTTAGGCCGCTTATCCGTGTCGATGCAAGGTGGTATCAAAGCCGATGTGACGATGCCAGAAACCATGCAGATTGCACAGGCCAACATCGACAAGGCAACGGTCAATCATGCCATGATGCCGACTACAGCAGTGCAAACAGCGACAGTGGTTGAGTCAGTGCCAGTAAAGAAGATTGCAGAAGTATCAGCAAACAAGCCGATTCCTTTCAATGAGAAAAAGGTACTGGCATTGAAAAGTTGGCTTGTGAAAAATAGCAAAACTCACCATCGAAAAATGCTCGTATTGCTTCATCAAGAGCAAAAGGCCATGAGTGTCTATGAACTCTCTTCATGGCTCAATATCAGTGAAAACACCATACGAGATCATCCCCCGACAGCTTTCATGAAAAGAGGATTGCTTGCAAGAGATAGACACGGTATCTATACATCCACGCTGGACGCATTTATCCAGACGGAGTTTCCAGGTGCAAAGAGCGCAGAAGTGATACAACATCTTTTTTAGATGAGAAAGGAGAGAACGATGGAACAAGAGGAGAATGCTACTACATCTGTGCAGGAATTTTCTGAAGGACTCACTACGTTTTTTGAGGCAATGTCAACGTATATGACACAAGTTGCACAGCAGGTCTTGCCTAGTATCAAAAATATGTATGACATGATTTATGCTGAATATCAGAAGTATGGTGCTCCCTATGGCGACTTACCAGAAGGCTGTATGCGGTGGTTGACAGAACGCCATGAGGCACAACGTTTGATCGACGAAGCGCAATCTATCGTTGACCATCACGAAGGACTTGCATACTTACGGAAGAAGATAGCGGAACGAAGAGAGCTGTCCCATGACGAAATTGAGCAAGAGCATCAAGTCGAATAGGAGAATGAGATGAATAAAGCGTTGCTGTGGCTCGCACAACAACACAACATGCAGATACAGCACGCAGACGAGCAGTGCTATCTTTGTGGCACGTCCTGTACCTCATCGCATCTCGTCGAAAAGACGATAGCAGACACGTTTAATTCGCATTTTCTCGCGCAGTGTCCATTGTCAAGGCAGGAAGGATAGAGCGATGAAACAAGCGTTACGAGAGGCACTAGGCAAAGCAGTACGTGACGAATGGGTACGATGGGCTAGTGAGCAACCCAACCCGAAACCGTCACACCTTGAAGCATGGGAGACGTTGAACGAACAAGATAAGGAAGTGGATAGGCGAATAGGCGAAGCGGCGGTCCTACGTTTTATGGACTTAATGGTTGCCAATATCACGCCCGTAGTCTTTAGCAGCGACGATAAAGAATTTCAGGATGCTGCAAAATTCCTAGAAGGACAATCGTCTCCGCAAATAGAATAGCATCATGACGGAATTGACGCACTAACGCCTCCTACACAGTGAAATGTAGGAGGCGTTAGTGCAAAAAAACGTTCTAACTATTTTCCCTGAATGTGCTCTATGATTATCCAAACACATCAATAGAAAACACGTCCAAAGTGACGTGAGCACAGTAGAGCAAAAAGCGCGGTTGACGTGAAGCGAGACGTAATGATTACAATGCCTTTAGTAAGCCTTACGTATGGCTTACCTTAACTGAGATATGGAGGTGACAATTTGTGACGCATATTATTTCGGCGAACTCGATTAAAGGCGGTGTCACGAAGACGACAACGAGTATTAATCTTGCGGCGGGTCTCGCTTTGAAAGGCCGTAAAACGCTCATCATAGACCTGGACCCGCAATCAAACACGACGTACACCCTGCTTGGACTGCTCTCGGAAGAAACACAACACACGCTCTATGAAGTGATTATTGAGAGTAAACCACTTGCCTCAATCATCCAGCCAACGAAGGTGCCGAATTTGTGGATAGCACCCGGAACGCTTGCACTCTCTGACGCCGATCTTATTTTGTCAGGACGTACAGGCCGCGAATGGATACTGAGAAACGCGCTTGAGGAATATTTACGCACGGTCTCACTCGACTACGTGATTATCGACACGCCCCCAAATCTCAATTTGTTAAGCGTGAATGTCCTTACAACCTGTACAGGCTATATTGTGCCGATTGCCTTAACGCTTTATGCCACGCTTGGCCTGACGTTGCTCACCAAGACAGTGAAGACACTAGAGCGCAATTTACGCATCACTATTCCCCGGATTGGTGCTGTCGCTGCACTCATGGAAAACACGAACGAAGCTCGCTCACGCCTTGAGGATGTGAAAGAGTATTTCGGTGATGAGCTATTTCAGTCGATCATTCCGCGTAACACCGATGTCGATAGAGCCAACGATAGACGTATTTTGTATCAGTATGCGCCACGTTCCGCCGGAGCCATCGCATACGCCAATTTTGTGGAAGAGGTCGTGAACCGTGTCGAGAAAAAATAATGAGGAACGAAGTAACCCGCTTAAAAGTTTGTTGCAAAGTACTGATAAACAGGAGATTACCGCTATGCCTCCACCTGCACAAGTGCCACAACAACAGAAGGACGCGATAAATCACGTCCCTACAGATGTACCGAAACCTGTACGTCCTGCTCCACCGGAGACACGTCAAAGGACTGGCAAGAAGTTTACGGAACGCTATGTACAGGAAACCTACTACACTGATAAGCGGCTGGTCCCCTACTTGTACCAACTCATAGAAACCTATCCATCAAAAACGGCAATGGCAACAGAGATGATCGTCCTTGCCTGTAAAGTGCGTGGAATTGAGATACCGGAGGACTGGCAGAAGCAAACCTACCCAGAGGAATAGATACTGAGAGGCTATGTAAAAATTACATAGCCTTTTCTTATCGTTAATATATGGCTTACGTTATGCGTATACTGTGTATAACTTGTTCGTAACTTGTGCATAAGTAAGATGTAAATAAGGAATACGTTTGTTGAGATTTACGCGTAAATAGGAGTTACTTTGTATAGTGCAAATATGGGGTATACATTATGCTTAAAGCATGTTGCGTAGAATGGGCGTCATGTGGCTTTGAGCAGGTAGCGATGAGGATTATATGTCGCAAGCTAAAATTTACGTGAGCATCATTCTAGCAAATATTTTACTTGCGACTGTTGCGGGAACGAATCCTTGTCATGCGCTTACTTCAACCTCTTAATCTTGTGTCTTATTAATAAATATCATATGATACGACTTGAAATGATATAAAATATAGTGTATGCTCCTACTATCAAATACGGAAGGGGGTACGATGAATGACACAAAGCGGCGATGATACCTACTTAACTGCTCAGGAAGCAATGGTCTACTTGGGGATTTCAAGGAATACATTAGACAAGCTCGCTGATAAGAGTGACTTGACGAAATATAAACAACGGCTTTCTCGTAACGTGCTTTTCAAAAAATCCGAACTGGATGCACTAAAAGAGATTGAGCCTGTACAAGACGAAGAAGATAATTAGTAGTCGAAAATAGGGGGCAGGTACCAGCCGCCGCCCACAATTGTCAAGGAGTTCAAACACATGACAATCCATCTTATAACGAGTGTATTTAGCAATCCACTTCTCAACAGTTTCTACGCCTCGGCACTCGGTATGCTGTGGATGGCCTACTTCGTGTTCGTCGGCATTGAATACATGCCGGGGCGCGTCCAGTTAGTCACGCCGAATTATGCCTTGCGCGGCCCTGCTCGCGTCGTGATCTACAAAGCGGTGCGATGGCACTTCAAAGACTGTTACCTTCGTATCGAGAACCGTGTATGGATGTGGCTCAATAGTCAAGTCTTGTTTGGAGCGTGAGATATGAATAATAAATGGTTCGCACTCGTGCTCGTTGCAATGATCTCTTTGTCATTGCTGCTCATCGGCTTCATGGCGGTTTTGTTCGTTCCCTGGTTCGCTCCAACACGGCACGATATCGCTGCATACTGGATAGCTACTCGATTCTGGTATCTTGGTATTGTGTTGGTGCTCATTGTACCGTTTGCACTTCCTTACATGTGGAAAGCGTGGAAAGCGTGGCACTTCCATAGCCACGAAAAGAGCCTGAGCCGTGCAACACGCACTCTTGTGCTCGAAACCACCTCACTGATCGCGTCGGCGCGTGAGAACAGGGATAATGTTGATGTAGCGTTTAGTGACCGCATGACGCCAACGAGCGTGAAGGTGATTACATCGGTTATGGCTGCACAGAGACGGTCTGTACAAGAGGTTGCGCCACAACCTGACACGAAAGAGCTTCCCGCTCCGGCGCAACCGCCGTTTCCTACCTCCGTGAACTATACTGATATTCGTGCGCAAATTCCGCACGGTCATATTCTGGTTGGTATCGGACGCTTAGGTGTCGAGACAAAGAACGCGATTGTGGGTGCGTGTCTCTGGATCGTCGGTTTGTCAGGCACAGGCAAGACATCGACAACGGTGCTTCGTGTGGAGGAACGCGCAAGCGATGGACATTACTTCTTAGGCGTTGACCCACATTGGTTTAAGCCTGAAAGCCTCTATCACGCCATTTATCAATCGGAAGAAGGTCAGCCACTTGCCTATGCGCCGCGCTTCTTGAAGCCAATGGCGAAAACAGCAGAGGAAATGAAACAGATATTGACCATGTTTCTCAATGAGTTCAACGGACGCAAGGGTAGTACGATTGCGAAACCCTGGAAGAAAATCACGCTCTTAGTGGATGAAGTCGACGCATTGATGGACCCGACGGCCAAAGAGGGAAAAGAGATTGCGGATATGTTGCCTAGTATCGCTCGTATCTGTGGACAAGAGGCAAGAAATTTTAATATGGGCGGCATCTTCATTTCTCAGCAAGCTACAGGACTCGCATGGCTCCGCAAAATGGCTCTCATGATTATTGTGCATCAGTTGTTGATGGAGAGTGAAAAGAAGTTGGCTCTGAACGGCGATACTGAGGCTATAGAAGATATGAAGTCGTGGCCCATCGGCCGGACGTATGTCTATGGGGTCGGTTTTACAGAAGGTCCGCGCACGGTTCAACAGCCGTACTTCTCAGCAGTTCCACGAATTGTTGACGCTGTACCCCCATCTCAGATGGAAGATTTACAACCAAAGCAGTCTTCCGTGGAAGATATGGGAAGACAATGGGAAGCTGCTCAGGAAGCCGTTGGAAGAGATACTGATAAACAGGTCGTCCCCAACTCCTTTGAGCTAAAAAAATTATTGAGTGAGATCGGGAAGATGAAAGCGAATGGAGCCTCGAATGACGCTATTCTCAGGCAGTACGGTGTCACACCTGGAGGCCGAAACAATCAAAACCTGAAAGCATTGACCGAAATTATCAGTGAAAGTGAAGCGTAACCGTGTTCCAATACCTCCTCTACGGCTTTGCCGCGCTTGGCGTTATTCTCACGATCACGCGCCTTTTGCATTACCACTCCTGTCCGTGTGGCTATAGAACATGGTCGTGCGACAAATTCATTGCCCACATTTCGATGAAACACGAAAAGAGAAAGAGGTAGTCATGTCAATGGCAGAGAAAAGTTTCAACGTCATTATTCGTAGTGTGTTTGTGTTTGCGTTTGGCGCATTTTTGTGGGCGTCTGTGCATCACATCGCAACCTTTTTCCACAACTTTGAACCCGATAGCGTTGACTGGACCGGTTCGTATTGGCTTGCCTATAGCGTCGATGGTACTGCGCTCATGCTGACTATCGGCATGATGTTTTTTAGTAATAATAAGCCGCTCCACATCAAGGCGTTTGTATGGCTGTTTATCATCGCATTAACGGGTTTTTCGTGGGCAGTGAACTGGGAGTATGCAAAGCGTTTTCAGTCAACAGACCTCACGCACGATACGTTTTTGCTTTGGCTTAATCCTATCCTTGCATCGTCTTTTGCGTTCCTGAATTTGGCCTATAGTATCGTTGCTGAATTATTCGGCGCGGAGGTAAAAACCGTCGCACAATTACAGGCAGAAATCAACGCAATCGACGCCCGTTCCAATTTGGAAAAAGAGTTAAAAAAGCGACAAGGGCCAAGCTTTATTCAGCAAGCAAAGGAGAAGGTGATCGAGGCAAAAAAAGCGGTGCAAGATGTGCTGAAAGATGAGACGGAAACCAACGAAAATAACGGAAAAAATACACCCATTTCTTTAGCGCGAACTGGCACGATTTCAACGCCTGAAAAACAGGCAGAAAACGAGGTAAAAAATCAGCAGGAAACACCGACAAAAGTAGAACCTTTAACAGTGCCTTTACCGCGTGACGATAAGCTTGATATTACCGTTGATTTTCTTCTTGAGTACCCCGATGCAACCGACGAAGAATTAGCGAGTTTCTTAGACCTTCAACGCCCTGCTAGTGCGCGTTTCTGGCGATTGAAAGCGCGGGAAATTGTAGCAGAAACACGCCGTATTGCCGATCAACAGAATGAGCAGGGAGCAAATACACCTTCACAAAAACAAGTGGAAAGCGACCCCGAAATACACGCTATTCCTGAGCCGAAAATCACGCAAGAATACACGTTAGAAACGCCTCTTAGAAATGCGCCTTCTTCACAACAAAAGAAGGCGCATACTCGCTACACAATTTCCGAAGCCGCCAAGCTTGAAGTATGCATAAAAAAAGGTCTGACAAGTGCGGATATTCGAGGGGCAATTAAGGCGGGTAAATTAGAGACAAAATCAGACGGTAAACTGAGTAAAACGGCGGTTGAGATATGGGCAAAAACAGTGCAAAAAGTAACCGCATAACAGCAAAGAAAGTGAGCAATGAACATGACCTATGTGTTTCTCGGCTTAGGTGTTGTGTTGCTCCTCTTGCCACGAGCACAAGCTGTACAGACGAATGACCATCAGCAGGGCGCGACATGCAGCGTGCGTAGCTGGGATGAGGATTATAGTTACCTGTACTATATCAATCGTAAGGGTGTGCTGACGTATGATAGTGAGTTTTGCAGGGGCTGTATCGAGAATGAGGCCGATAAGTTACAGCGTCAAGGTTTCACCGTAACCGAAGTGGTGCTCGGCACCAAGTATTCAGGCGATTTATAGCAAGGAAAGTGAGTGAAGTATGAGCACATACCGGCACGATATCGGACAATTGGAGAGGAGAGTACATCTCAGCAATGATGAAGTACAACTGCTGTATCATCTCCTGAAAGGCTCTCCTGTCACACTACAATCCGCTATGTCTCGTATGGACGCAAGCGAGGCCGCTGTACGCACTCTCGTAAAGAGTCTCAACACCAAATTGCAGCCACTCGGCTATCGTGTCAGTTCTGTGCTGGATACGGGGTACGTGTTGGAGGATACGACTGGGCCTCGCAGAGTGATACAGCACGGTGGGGGTGAGAACATGAGCCACTACGACTAAGTGTCGTCCATTCCTGAACACATGCGATGCAACCGAAGGCTACATCGCTTTTTGTTGCAGTAACAACGAGTTTTTGTGAGGTGTGAAAAGTGCCTCCTAAAAGGCTTGACAATTGTAGTCCAATGGACTACAATAGACATGTACCAAGTGAGGACACACAAAAAGAAGAAAGCGAGAAACCTAATGAGAAGTAAATGGACAAATGCCGGAAAATACGTGAGTCCGGCCGAGCGAGAGGCAGCACTAGAAGCAGATCGTATTGAGCAGGAAGAGTCTGCGGAGCTAAAAGCCGAGTCTCTCGCCTGTGAGTGGGAGAGTAGCGTCGGGCAGATCGCTATTTATGTTTTTGGTGGTCAGGAGCGCAAAGAGGCCATTGAAGCAAAATTGAAGTGATGATCGTGGGGGCTGGTCGAGAGGCTAGCCCCAAAGGAGGAATATCATGGCACAAGGATTAAGTGTTGAAGTCCTGTCGAAGGCTGTTGCCCTTATTCTTGCCCGAACGCAGGGCAAGACAAATGGGTGGTTCCGCGAATGGGCTGGCGATTATGTCATCCCCGCTCTTCTTGAGCAGGGTATCGATCAAAAAACAGCCATGCGTGTGCGTGCCGATGTCTATTATCTGGCAGCGAAAGTTCGCGGGATCGAGAGTTTCTCGTTGAACGTCGAGTTTGCGTTCAACAAAGAGCAACTCGATCAGGTGGTAGAGCAAATCAAGAACGGGTGGAAGTAGTGGAAGAGGAGGAGTATAAATATACAAGACGGCGTGTCAATTTCTATCTCAATGATGAGATAGAGAGTGGCTATCAGCATCTTCTGCAACTGCATGGCATCGAGCCATCAGTCGAGAACGTGCGTGCGTTGGCGCGGTACCATGCGCTCCAATGGCATAGCGTTACGCAACAGGAAGTGTCGGAGTGCTTCCCAATAAGAGGTGTCATGCAGTATCAGAAGTCAATCAACGAGATACTGCGTCTCCGCAATGAGGTCAAGGCTATTCGAGAGCGCGAGTATCCCGACACCAAAAAATATGACGAGCCAGTACGCGTGAAGTTGATGCGCGAGTCCGGCGAATTGCAAGAAGTCATACAGCATCTTGCCGAGGGCGTTGTCAATCCTGATACAGGCAAGCCTTACGACGCGACAGACGTACTGGGAGAGCTTGCCGATTGTGGGTACTATAATGCCCAGGATTATAGCGAGAACGGCGATGTACGCGACTTCTTAGCGGCACAAGAACTCTTTTGCAAGCGTGCGAGCGAGGCTCTCGGCTTCGTGGTGAGCGTGCAGGTCTCGCTCCTGCTCACGATTGCCAAATATACCTGTAGAGTCAAGCACGCTGGCCTCAAGCAGCGAGACCGCAAACGAGCTATCGCCTTAGAGCGTGATGCGCTCTCAGAAGTGATGGAATTACAAGGCAAATAACGAGTTTTTGCGAGTGTTCAAAAGTCATCCCAAAAACGCTTGACTATTGTAGTCCATTGGACTACAATAGAAACAAGAGATGAGCGAATGCCTCATCCGAGTAAAGCAAGAGGAGAAAACAAATGGCAACCTTTATTAGCTTAGCGATTTCCGACACAATGTTCCCTGCCGAGGCAAGCCTTAGTAAGAGTGTCGCATCGCCTGACATGGTACGTGAGGCGGTTGAGAATGGCGCGGTGAGTGCGCTCAATCCGAGCCATGCAAGCACCATTGATGTTATCCGCCGCAAGTTCAATCTTGAGCTGCCTATCCCTGAGCGCGCGCCGAAAGTAGCCTTGCAAAGTGGCGATGCGTTGATTGTTATTCAGGCGCAATTGCCTCGCCTGAATGAGGGCGAGACACACAAGCCTGAGACCGTTGAGAACGCGGTAATTAAGTTCTCATTGTGGACTGTCAAGTAGTAGTTTTGTAGCGTTGTGAAGAGTGGCGGTGCATCATCCGCTCTAGAAAGAAAATCATGGAAAACACACAAGAAGCTCCTGGTTGATACAGCACAAAGCGCGAAGGTGAGAGGTTTCACCTTCGCGCTTTGTGTTGCACTCAGACTAGAGACCTACACACAGTCTATCATGCCGCTTCCTGCTTGTCACTCTCTCGAAATGTCATAGAGAACGAGGAAGCGTTCTCTTGCTCGCCTTCAACACCTGTTGCATATCCGCAAGCGTCTCGTTTTGCTTGTGCAGGATTGCCAGGATATTTCGGTTCTCTGTTTCCTCTAATCGGTTGAGTTCGGTGTTTTTCTGTAGTTCTCTCTGCTGTAGTTCTCTCTGCTGTACTGCTCGCTGCTCCTCCATATGCGCCTTATTGCGCTCTGCTTGTCGGTTCTGCGAAATGAGGACGAAGATGGAAAGATAGATTGCCTCAAGCGAGACGGAAAGCGTCAGAAAGTTGAACGGGAATGCATCGAAGCGTAGCCATTGTGGAGCGAGCGTGTTGATGCTCAACCACACAATGAAGACGACGGTGTTGAGCAGGAGAAACTTGACCGAGCCAAAGAAGCTCGCTACTTTGTCTATCAATTCGTGTATTCTATGCTGCATGCTGTACATCCTCTTTGAACGTGGCATAGAACGCTTGCTCTTCCACTGTCAAGTAATCCAGTGGCGCAACACGGCTCCACTCCGCATACTCAAGCCGTGCTGAGACATTTGAGCCATGCCGAATGCAGATGTACCCAGGGTCTCTTACAGGCTCTAGCCGTGCCTGATGTGCTATCAGCGTTCGCAAGAAATGCACGTCCTCGCCTTGACTCGCATTCGGATAGGTCAGCCCACTTTTCCAATATCGCGCGTTGAACATCAGGGTCCCACATCGCACACCGAGCGGAAAGAGTTTCGCATGTACAGCATCAGGACATGCCCACATTTCACCTGATGGTAAATCGTAGGCGCGTTCCATCTTCAACGCTGTGCAATCTGCTAAGCCGCTTAGGATTGGACGCGCTTGTATCGAGAGCCGATGTGAGCCGAATCTATCATCATCGTCAAGCAAGCAGAAGATATCCCCTCTTGCCAACGAGCATGCAATGTTGCGCTTGACTCCTATCGACAATGGCCGTTTCGTAAACCGCTTGTCAATAAAAATGTATTCTACGCCTGGAATATCAGGAATGAGGTCAACAAGCGTATCCTGCGTATCGTCATTGACTAGGATCAACTCTCTGTTTGGATAGTCTTGCTTCATCCACATAGCTATTGCTCGCAGTAAAAAGTCTCGACGCGCACCCGTTGTTGGACAGATTGATGATATCAAAGGGTAGTTCATGGTCGTTTCGACGCGCTCATCGGTTGCGTGTCGTCTGTCAATGCCGTTCCTGTTGGCGTGGGTTGTAAGAAGTCAGCGAGCGGATTGACGATAGACTGCACAACAGGACCGTTTGCACTCTCTGGTAATGCGATCGGGACGGATTGCGGCACTGATGGAAGTTCTACAGGTGCTACCGATGCTGTTGGGGCAGGTTGTGTTGTTGTTACTTGCACAGGCTGTTGAGGCACTACGATAATTTGCGGTTGAGGCGTTGGCAGTTGTGACACGGCCTGTTGTACCGCTTTCTGTACGGTGTCTTGCGTCTGTGCCTGTTGTTGAGCAAGTGCTGCTTGTACGTCAGGTTGTGCATTCAGTCGCTTCTCAAACTCCTGTACTTGTGCCGCTAATTGCTGTTCGCTGTCTTGCGTAGCTTGAATGACGATACGCGCATTGGACGGCCAGTACGCTTTTAACGCTAAACTGAAAATGGTGATGAACGCGCCAACACCAATGGAGAGTGCGGTGCCAATATCAACATGACCTCCACGAAAGAGGTATTGCGCGACGGCTGTCGCTGCTCCTGCCATTGCGGAGAGGACCATACTCAAGAATGCCTGTACCACAAGATTTTGGGACGTGGTTGCTGATTTCATCATGCTGCTGACTCCTCGTGGATATGAGCAAGTGTTGCTCGTAATTTCGCAAGTTCGGCTTGCGCTTGCGTGTCAGGTTTCGTGTTGACCTGCCTGGTGAGTGCGTCTATTTTCTGTTGAAGCTGAGGTATACGTGGATCTATTCCGCTTCCTTCGTACTTTTTCAGAATGAACACATCGCCTGAACCAGGAGGATTGTCTTCTTTGTGTCCTGATGAGCCATAGCCTAAGTCCATGCGTTCATATCGTTGCATGATAGAGCCGTGTTCGTTTTTGTACTCATCAGACAACGGTAAACCGATGTAGGTCAGCCCGCAGAGTGCGCTATTGCCGAAGACACGGTAGAAGTCCAGAAACGCGTGTCCTACACGCTTGCCTGTTTGTTTGCATTTCCACATGTCGCCATCCTGTACAAAGTAGTTGGCAACTTGCGGATTACTCAGACTAATCACAAGTATTTCCTCCTGTTGTGGTGGGTGTGCAAGAGCAAAGAGTTCTTGCCAGGGATAGGGGCCAGGACACATTTTACGGTTCACAGGTTCTAAACTTGAGTGGGGCGCGATTCCGCCGTGCTCGTTTGCGGCTTGGAGTGGGATATTCCACCGTTTGCAGAGGGATTGGATAAGGTAGAATGACGCTGCTTTCTGCGCCTCAGTCAAGTTCTCCTGATTGCCCTCTGCTTTGCTGTGCTCAATCGAGATGGTAACAAGATTAGGATTGCATCCTATCGTGTCCCAAAATGCGGCATGGCCTGGCTCAAGCGGTCCATTGCCGTAAGCTGCATCAAGCTCATCGACGCAGTTGATGATCGTTCCATCTTTTTCAATCACATAGTTCGTCGAGACTTGTGCTTGCGGATTTTGGAACCACGATGCTGCGCCCCCGCCTGACGTGCTATGTAAGACAATCCATCGAGGCGTGTGGCCTTCACGCCCGTTCCAATGGAACGGCGATTGCATCAGGACGCTTTTTTCATCTCTCATTGTTGGTTCTCTCCTCTCTTGTGTGTCGTTTGCTCACATCTGCTACTGCCAGAAAGAGACAGGTAAGCAGCAGCATACAGAGTGTAAGCAACAGCGTGGTTTGTAGTACGTCTTGCATGGCGTTAGTCAGCATGTGTTCGTTCTTTCGTTGGAAATGGGGTCACGTTGGCGGGTAGGTGTTCTTGCTGCTGTGCAAGCAAGGCGTTGAGTTCCTTGAGTGCAGGCCGTACCGCAAAGAGTGATCCGTAAGCCAGGACCGTGAGTGACAAGAGGAACGTAGCACCCTCTATCCACTGCACGCGTCTCACATACGCCTCTACGTCAGTGTTGAGAGTCGAGGACGCCTGGTCCATCGCGCTGAGATACGGGGTGTCATGCGCAAGGATGATCAAGAGTTCGCGGTCAATATCGACTGCACTGGGACCGCTGTCCTTGTTCAGAATGACGCCAAAGGTGGTATCCAGGATGAGATAGTGCGGAATGGCTACCTGCACGCTCTCCTGTACCTGTGGATTGCTGCTGTAGGTTCCGGTATCTATCTGTGTTTGCATCTGCTGCCACTCTGTGTACACCGTATTGATGGCCTTGATAGAGTCCAGTCGATGTGCAGGGTCTAGCTTGATGTTTCTCGCATTGAGAGACAGAGAGAGTTCGCGGGTTGTCAGTCCTTTGGCGAGTGCGCTCGTGGCGCGAACGTCACGCTCATGGAAAAGTGTCGTCTGAATGATGCCGTGTGAAATTGCGAGAAGCAGGACAAGCATGAGGAGTGCAAGCCCGGAGTGGATGCGGAATGGTCTCATGGTGATGTGCCTCCTGGTTTCTTGGATGTCGTGATAATGGGAAGGGTCTTTGGCGTTGAACGCCGACGCAAGGTGCTCTTGGTTCCGTAACGTGTCAATTGGTTCACAAAAGGAAAATTGTGCAGTTCAGACATACCGTTCCTTTCTTATGATGCATGCTCCGGAGAACTGCCTTTTTTCGGCAGTGTCCTGGTTGGCCTGGTTGCTTCATTCGCTGGTCGGTAGCGTTTGCTAGTGCTGCTTGTTCCGTCGCTGATCGTCACCATTTCGCCATCCACTGTCACCACCAGACCTCGCAGCTTTAACGTTGCGATGATGGTCTCAATGACATGCTCATGGATGACGGTCTTTTTCTCCAGGTCTTCGATTTTTTTTTCAAGCAGATCAGTTCGTTCTTTCAATGCCTTGTTGGTCTCCTCTTGAAACTCTCTCAATTTGATTTGCTGTCCATTTCTGAAAGCAGACATGCCTCCGATGGTCAGGCAGACCGCAAGCACCGTTGACACGATCGGCATAAAATTGAGGATGTTCATGCACTCTCCCGATGTGGCACGACCAACCTACGCGCCGCATCCGCCGAGACGTGTGATGCATCCGCCGCATCCGCCGAGACGTGTGATGCATCCGCCGCATCCGCCGAGACGTGTGATGCATCCTCCGCTTTCCTGGCACTCTCCACAAGCGCGTTCCGCAATGTCGGTGTGCGAGGTGCGTCTCCATTGTGCTGTCTCGCCACATCTGCGAGCAGAGATGCCGCTGCCTCTGCTGCCTCTCGCACGCGCACAGCCGCTGCCTCTGCCGTCGCCGCGACAATCTGTGCTACCTCCGCTGCTTTGCGCGCCGCCTCCGTTGAGGTGAGGGCAGAGGCGATCAGGGCGTCGTCTTTTTTTTGCGCACGATGGCTCCCGTCGCGCCAGATGCGCCACAAGAGGAGCAGCACCAGGAACAGCCAAAAGAGATACACAGACGTTAAAATGGTTTGTTGCATCGTTTTCCTACTTTCTACTTGGTCGGGTCGAAGTACGACGCCCAACCTTTGTTGTTGTAGCCTTCGTAATATTTCAAGTCGTAACGAGTCCTTCCAGGTTCGTAGTTCGTCTTGATTTCTGTCAGGAGCATCGCCACGTTGTTGAGGCCAAATTCAGGGATAGTGATGGATTGGAGCATCCCCACGTGCAGTCCGTGCCTCATGGTCGAGGATTGCCACTCACGCCCTAACACCGCATACTGGTCGATGCGAGCTTGTGCCAACTGTTGTGCTGCATCGGCTAAGAGTCCGTTTGGATACATCGTCGTCGCGTCCTCCACCTCTTCAATAATGCCTGTCGTGCCATCAATGAGTGCGAGTGCTTTTTGTTGTGCCTGGTCCTCTGCCATGACGGAGGCGAGTGTGAGTCCGGTGTACGTGACGACAAGCGTCTCAGCAGGCGTGTTGCCGTTTCGCGCAGCCAGTGGAGCGACGTTCGGATTTTGCACAAGGTCCGATTGCTGCGGTGTGTAGTAGAAGTCCTTGCCGATATCCACGCCCTGGATGCCGATACTGACCGGATTGCCGTTGCGCGTGATCGTGATACTGGACGTTGGCCCTGCAATCGGATAGGACATTTTCCAACTTTGCGTCTTGCCATCACCTGTCTTTTGCTCGATGAGAGGTGCGGGTGTCGGTGCCAATACATTGGTAATCCATTGCCGATTGCGGTACTTGTCGCTCTGTTTGGTCAGCTTCGGGCGTGGCGTGAGCAAGATATCTCCGATTTGTTGTCCTCCATAGAATTGTGTTTTGTCGGAGCTATCGAGTACCCACGGTGCGGGAATACCAGCCCTGTTTTGAAAGAGCAATCGCCCATTCTTAATCGCCCACCAGTAATTCGATTTCTTCGCAAGGTCATCGAGGCATCGGTCAATCTTGCTGGAAAAGCTGTAGGACGTGCTCGGAATGAGTGCGCCACTCTGAATATCACTATTGCGTACCGAGACGGTGAGATCGCTCACTTGTGGCGTCAGTGTCGCGACCGTTGAGGCAAGGCGTATCCGCGTGAGGACAGACTTCCCAAGCATTGAGTCCCCTTGATTGACGCCTGGAATACTTGCGCCATTGCTTTGCGTCACCTCGACCCACGACGCGCCCCCATTGAGCGAGACATCAACACCCACGCTCGTCCCAGCCGAGGCCACCTGTACCCATGAGAGAGAGGACGAACCTGCTACGCCCACCGTGTCTAACTGTGTCGCTGGTGAGATGCGTACTCCTGATGCGTTCAACTGTGAGGCTATGAGTAGCGTCACGCCATGTACCGTTGGCGTGAGGTAGCTCGTCAAGTCGCGTCCTACAAGCGTATTGGCTGATGCGTTGCCGGATGAGATCGTAGTACGGATGTACAGTGTATTGGCTGGATTCGCCGCACCACTGGTCAGTCCAGGTACAGGACCACCATTGGTGCAGCTTTGCCAGTTCGATGTGCCATTCAGCGAGACCGCGACATCGACATTCCCTCCTTGTGGTACGTCAGCATCCCACTGGACAACCGACCCGCCAAGAGTGTTGATCCCGTTCAGAGAGACCGGATTACTGATATGTGTCCCAGACAGCGACTGCACCACGCCAAAGTTGCCGAAAAATCCGCTATACGCGACGCCAGGGTCATTATTGAGAAAGCGCAAGCCGAACCCGCCGCTCTGCACAAAGGTCGAATCCGTCGCATTGATGTAGAGCGTTCCATCGACGTAGATACGGTGATTACTGCCTGATGCGATGACCGTTAAACGGAACGCCGTGCCTTTGGAGAGGTCGATTGGCGCGGTCGTGATTTGCGTGTAGACGCCGGAACTACTTCCACGTCCAAAGAGCACTTGCGTTGGCGTGAGATCGACATTGTAGCCATGATAGTTGTTGGCGTTCTGCCAGTTCGTGGTCCTGTACACAAAACTTGCGTTGCCATGTGGCGAGACCGTTACGTCGAGTTCTACGATAAAATCCTGCCAATTCCCCGCGAAGTCGAGGCGTGAACGCCCTTCTTTGCCCCCTGGTGCAACCGTCACGACGGCCTGACGCATGACGGTTGCTTGTGAGCCAGTGCCGAAAAAGGTTTGATTGTTGGTACTGCCATCATGCCAGTCACGCCATGCCCCATTGAGTGAGATATCGCCATTGGTGGCGAGGAGTGCGGTATTCGTGCCACCACTCCAATCTGACTGTGTGGTGTCCGTTTTGAGCACATCCGTCTTTGTGCAGGCATAGGACGGTGTGACGCTCCACGACAACGCGTACAGATTGGGCGTGAGTTCAGGCGAGACACCTGTGAGCGTCATTCTCTGTCGCGTCAGGATGGTAATATTCCTCGCATTGGCTCCTACGAGCAGCGAAGGGATTGGCTTGCCGCTTGTCGCCGCTTGCCACGTCGCGCCATTGTCAATGCTGGTCTCAACCACAAGCGCGGTATCCTTTGGCTGTGTGGCGTCAGTCGTCCAGGCGATCATGCTACTCTGCACGACGCCCGCGCCCGCTATGCCATTTGCGGACGATACACGCATACCGCTCTTTTCGTAGGCGGTGACTTGTGTCAGGCTGACCTGGCTGTAGCCAATGTTGGACAAGAGTTGATTGGCTGCTAACTGATAATCAAAAAATGCTTGTTTGATACCACCACCATTGTTGACCAAATGGATGGCGCGAAAGTACGACGTGTAGGTCCCTGAGTTGTCGCCTTCAAAGGCTATCGAGATGGTGCCAAGTGCCTTGCCTGCAAGTGGCGTCAGGTCGATGGAGCGAAAGTACCACTGATCGTTGGCATAGCCTGACAGATCGGTACCTGGATGCGATGCTAAGTGGTTCTGGTCGAGTAAGTACCGATTTTGATAATCGCGCAAGGTCGTCCCGTCGGTGCAGATACCATCGACAGAGGAAAACATCTGTGGTGATGAACTGCTGATCCACACGCCATATTGGAGCGAGTCCCCCGGCGCGATGGAGACATTGCCGCTCCATATCTTGAAATACGCATAGTTGTTGCCTGTCTGATTGACCGCCTGACTTGACACGCCTTGCGAGGCCGTACCGACAATCTTAATCGCTTGCGTTTGAGCCAGTTGGAGCGCAGTAGCAGTCACGCCACAAGTGATGAGCGAACCGCTTTGGAAGTTTTCATTCAGGCTATAGGCTGTCCCTGATGGAGCCAGTTCTATATCGTTATTGGCGACGGTATTGGTCAATGTCCCTTGCGAGAATGTTGCGGTAGAGTTGTCATGGCGAATGGCATAGGACGCACTGACGCCCTCCGGCGTGAGATACCCTTGCATCAAGTCCGCAACGATATCCCCTGCGAGCCGTGGAGAAGTGTAATCCTTGCCCGTGTAGAGCCGCTTGGCCGCGAGATAGCGTTCGTCCTTGCACTTGACGATAAATTCTTTATGCGGATTGGGGTACAACCTCGGCTCCATCTCCACTGTCGCGATGGAGCCTTTGAATTTCACGCCTTCCACCGAATCATTCACAATCACCTGGGCATTTTGAGCAATACTGAGGGTGGCAGTAGCATCAAGCACGGTAAATTCTGCGGTGCTCACTTCGTCAATCTTGTTGGTGACGATAAGCGGCCATTCCACCGTTACAGGTTGTTCCGCGATAAGCACGGTCTGCGTTGCCCCTTGCGCGGGCGTCTGCATCACGAGCGTCACATTCAGTGTGACGACTTCACTTCCAAGCAAGAACGAGACCAACGCGCTATAGCTGCCACTTGCAAGATTTGCCGTATTGGTGAGTGTGAGCGTCACCACCTGTGTGCTTGTCCCCGGAAGAGTGCCACTTGCTGGTGAGAGTGCAAGCCACCCTGAGCCAATCCCGTTATACACGATGCTACTTGTCCATGCGCCCGCTTCATTGCCTGGATTGGTCAATGTGACTGAGCGCGTACCTGGTGTATTTGCGCCAACGACGCCATTGAAAGTCACGCTTGAGGGCGCGATGTCGATATCTGCGGACGTAGGTGTGCCAATCGTGAGCGAGACAGGCACGGTGACGCTATTGGCTCCCGCTATGGAAAATGTCACACTCGCGTTGTACGTCCCCGGCGCGAGTCCCGCATCATTGGCATAGACGGTCACGGTGGTAGACGCACCCGCTGCGAGGACGCCACTCAGAGAAGAGAGAGACAGCCACGTCGCGCCACTACTGATGGTTGCGTTCCAGTTGCCTTGCGCCCCGCCTGTGTTGGTGAGCATGACGGTTTGCGGCGCGCTACTGGACGCAACGACGGTTAAGGTAACAGGCACTTGCACGGTATTGGCATTGCTCATGGTAAAGGTCAGGGTCGCATTGTAGGTCCCTGGCCCTAGCGCATCGCTATTCGTTGAAATCGCAACGCTTGTGGAATCGCCTGCTACTAAGGTGCCTTGTGATGGTGAAGTAAGCAGCCATGAGGCATTGCTGGTGACGCTCCACGTCCCTGTGTCAGTGCCAGTATTCGTGAGCGCGACCTGTTGACCTGTGCTCGTGGTGGTGCTCGTACTTGCTTGTGCAGTGGTCTCAGCCGAGAGACGTGAAAGCGCATTGCTACTCCTGGTGGTGCCACTTCCGCTTATCGTCGTCTCAGCACTTGGTGCAAGCGCGTTGGTAGACGCCACATTCGCGTTTTGTGTTGCGACAGTAGACGTGATAGGTGTTGCACTCTCAGTTGAGGACGTAGTGCCACTTCCAAGCGCACTTGTAACGGTTTGTGGTGTCGCACTCTCGGTAGACATGGTAGTCCCACTACCTACAGCCGTGGTTTGGGTCGCAAGGGTGGTCAGTTGGTTGATGGGTGACTCATCCACGGCATAAAAGCTATCATATTTTGCCACGTCCGTAGACGTAACGGTATTGACGCAGACGCCCACGTTTCCAGCCGAAGTGATGCTCGTGTCAGAGGTGGTGAGTGTCCACGTGCTTGGTTCGGACGTTCCATCGGCCCACACTTTACCGAGCAGTGTGGAACCAATCCCCCTGAATCGCACCCAATAAAAGGTGTTGATGGACGCGGTGAAAGCCATCGACACGAGCACCGTGCTCGTTCCTGCAATCGTTTTGAGAAGCGCAAAGCCTTGTGAGGGTACGTTGATGTTGATGCGTGCGCGATAGCAGGTATTCGTTGCGGTTTGTCTGCCATAGACACCCAAGACGGTATAGTTGGTTGAGGACCCACTGACGCGCACTTTGACATCAAAATCAACGCTCGTGGCATTGCCTAAGCGGAGAAACGTCAGCGCAGTGACGCCTGTCACCTGTCCTTCATTGGACACAATTGACAACGAGGCCGCGCCGCTATCGATGGTCCACGAGTTCCCATCGGTAGCGGGATTCCATGAGCTTGCGTTATTCGTTTGTAGGAAATCAGCGCGGCCTAATTGTGTCATGGTGCCTCAATGCCTAGAATTTTATTGTAGAGGTAAATGTTTGGTCCTGAATATTGCCAGTCGTATTGCTCAAAACCGCTTGTGGAATGTAGTCGCACACGGCCACATTGCCCGATGTTCCCCACGTTTGGGATTTGATGACACGCACAACGGTAATCGTGCCAGGATTGGACGTGGCACCTGGAAATTTCTTGGTAATAGTCACAGTGCGGTTGCCGATACCTGATCCAGTAATCGCGCTAAAGTCACCAGCCGCAAGCGCGAGATACTGCACATTGGCAGGTGCCGCGAGTGGATTGTCTGTGACAGGTGCGACAGGCACGACGGTTTTACCAACGGCATGTGAGTAGGCTGGAGTCCAGACACCACCACCAATGGCCGTGACAGGAAGTGAGGTCGCGCCTTGCGCACATCCAGTGGTCACGAGTGTTTCTTGTTGCCCTGTTTGTAGTGGGGGTGCGCCCGAACCGTTGAAGTCCAGGTAGATTTGCCCGGGTGCTATCGCTTGTGCTGGTCCTACAATGCCGAGTGCGCCGCCCGATGGTGCGGTCCCCGCGACAATTGCAGTTGCAAGCGTGGTCGAACCAGCTTCGCCACTGATTGCCATGATGGCATAATTGGCCTGGAGATATGCAAGCATTGCCTGGGCTGCCGAATCAGTAATTGCCATGTAATGTATGCCTTTCGAGATTAACGGGTTACCGTAAAGTTGAGAGATGGTGGAGACACACTGAGAAATGCGTTTGATGCTGCGGTGACGACGAGTGTGACTGCGAGATTTGCAGTGGACGCGCCCATCGCGAAAATGACTGATGCGCTATAGGTGCCAGGTGCGAGTCCCGCCGGATTACAGGAGAGCGCGACTTGTTGCGACGCGCCTGCGGCTAAGGTGCCTGATGTCGTCCCAAGAGAGAGCCACCCTGAGCCTTGCGCATAGCTAATGGTTTCCGTCCACGTACCACTTGCCGCGCCACTATTGGTCAGTGTGGTGCTTTGTGCCGATGTGACCGCACCGCCTTGTACTGCGCTAAAGGGAAGCGCAGTGGACGAACTGACGATGGTTGGAGTGCCACCACTGACATTGAGCGGAGTCGCGCTGAAGTGGTCTACCTGGATGCCTGTACTGCCACTTGCGGTCTGGGCAAGCACTGCATAGCCCCCCGCCGTTTGTATGCTCGTGTCAGCAGTGGTGATCATCCAAGATGTGGGTTCCGCACTTCCATCGGCATAGACATTGCCATACAAGGTGCTCCCCTGAATTTTTAAGTGGAATTGATAGAATGTTCCAGGAGTGAGCGTGATATTGGCAAGTGAAACCAACTGTGTAGTGACGCCTGCAATGGCTTTGTTGAGATTGATCGTGCCTGTGTAGTACACCAACTTATAACAGGTAGGAGTGCCTCCACTGACGCTATAGCGGCCTTCGACGCCACAAAAGTCACCTGCCGCGCCAAGAGCGAGCCGTCCACGAATATCTCCGTCAAGAAAGGTATTCGCGCCAAGTTGCACATTCGTATCAGCAGCAGTTGAGACGATCACGCCTTCATTGCTCACAATCGAGAGTGTTCCAGGTCCCGTTGCGTTCCAGGTCTCACCATTCGAGGCCGTGCCGAATCCACTCTGATTGGCGCGAATGAACGTATCTGTACTACTTGTGCTACTCGTGCCACCACTGGACGCCGTGCTGAATCCAGGCGTGACGATGGATGCATTCACGTCGCCTGTGTTATTGGTGATATCTTGGCTCAGACGATTGAGGCGAATATCCTGTAGAGCACTGTTATTGGCGTTGCCGTCACTGTGGACATTGACCCAGATGTCGAGATACAGTTTGTCTCCAACTGCGAACGGCGTCGCTTGCGTGGTCGCGACACTGGGCAGTTGGAACGTGGTAAACGCCATTGGAATGGTCTGATTGAGCGAGGAGAGCGTCACGATTGCCATATAGACGCCACTGCTAGAGCGTTTGAAGGCACGGACGTAGAGATCGCCTGTGATACTTCCGGCTTGCGGTGCGGCGTCTCCCCCTTGCGCACAGTTGAGCCGGATTTGTGCGCTCCAATTCCCCGCTTGCAGTTGATTATTTTCCAGAGCTACCGATTCATACAAGAAACCACTGCCTGACGGTGCGCCCAGTCCTGAGAAAGCTTCCCACGCATTGGTTTCTGTCTGCGACGCAATTTCCCCATACCCTGTACTCGTGCCAAGCCGACTATACGCCCACGTGTTCGGCGGTGTGCCTTGTACGGTATAGAGTTGGTTCGCGGTGGCAAGTGTGGTGTCAGTCGCCGCCGCGAAAAACACGGAGAGTGGCGTGGTTGAAGGAGAGCCACCTCCTGTCGAGACCACGCCAATATCTTTGAGTGTCTCTTGCCAGACGGTGTTCGTTGGTGCAACCACATAGGGCGAGGTACCGGATTGATCGGTGATGTACACCAGTCCCACATTGGCGTTTTTGAGCGAGGACATGACAGTATCGACTTGCGCGGACGTGGCGACACTCTGCACCGTTGCTGAGAATTTGGACGAGGGATAATTCTGCATGTAGGGCTGTGTCACGATACTTCCACCGTACACGCCTTCGTAAATGCACACCGTATCAAGGATGGGCATGTACGATTCGGGTGGCACCTGCGCGGGATTGAGTGAGACGTAGTTGCGCACAGTGTCTTTTGCTTTGATGTACTGGTACAGCGTCTGGTAGTACGTAAAGTTCGCGCTCGTGGGCAACACTGCGTCGAGATGAATACCATCGACATTGTAGAAGCTGTACCATGCGTCAATTTGCGACTTCACGGTTGCGCTTGCTATCAGTACGCCACTGGTTGAGGTGTTCACGTAGCCAAGCACCTTGATACCGCTTGTATGCATCCCCAGAATGCCAGTCACGTAATCAGCATTTTGCGTACTGCCTGGTCCGCTATTGGGGTTCGCGATCACAAACGACACGGCGGTGCCAGCTTGCTCGAATTGCGCCCACATCGCGTTCGTGGTGCCTGCTGTCACAGGAGGCGCGTAGACCGGACCATAGAGATGCTGTACCGCGTTGGACCCGCCTGTAATCGTCAGCGTGACGCTAATAGTGGCGACACTGCCATTGACCGTGACGGCGATGTTGGCGGTATACGTTCCGGCTGGCATCCCGTTTTGTGGCCCACACCCGATACTGAGCACTGTTGAAGCGTTTCCACCAAGTGTATTCGCGCCTGAGATGACCACCCAGTTGAGATTAGAGTACGCACTGTACGTGACAGGTGTTGCGATGGTGCCACCTGTGTTACCTGTATTGGTAATCGTGACGTTTTGTGTTTGGCCTGTGCCATTGACCACACCGCTATACGAGAGTGACGAAGGTGAGGCTGAGATCGTACTGGTAGACGGTGGTGGTGTGCTCCCGCCGGACCCAACGGGATACTTTTTCGTTTCTGTGGCAAAGGCGCGATATTGTCCAGTACTAGACGTGGCACCCCCTGGATTGGCGAGAAAGTAGTCCACCTCAAAGTGATTCGCCATGTCGATGCCATTGGCGACAAAGCCCTCGATGGCATCAATGGCGAAGGTGTTGTTAAAGCTGTCATTGGCGGGATTGTTGCTATTGTAGCCTTGTCCGCCACTCCCGCCACCAGGAGGATTATTGTAATAGGCGTCTGCGTTCCACTCGGTGAGGCAATGTGGCACGTCGTAGCCGAGGACCCCACGTGTCTTGGTACGCAGTCCTGCGACTGACGCGCCCATCCCTGCCGCTCGACTAATACACGTTTGTTGTGCGATGCTGCCACCCGTACAGGGATAAATATGGACGCTTATCCCATCAGGCTGTGTTCCGGCGGACACGGTACCTTTGAGCCACGGAATGAGATAGCTATCGACGTTGCTGAAGACACCCAAAGCAGGCCCAATAAAGGCCGCATTCGGATTGACATGCCTGTTATCCGCAATACAGGTATTCCAATTATTCAGGTAGGTTTGCCAACTCATGCCGTTGATGTCGCGCTCGTTGCCAAATTCGTACATCATGCAACGCGTGCCGTAATAGGCGACAACGTGCTTGTTAAAGGCAGGATTGGATGAATTGAGAATACAGAGCGGTTGTGCTCCCGCGTTTTTGATCGCATTGAGCACTGCATCCAACTGTGCGTCAGAGTAGAGCGCACCCCCACCGTCATTGGTTGAAAAGCGAATAGTGGAAATACCAGCCGCCTTCATCTGGTTTTGGACGTTGGTATTGTTGACAAAGGTGTTGTCATAATTCGGATTATTGGTGCCAAAGATGTAATTTGAGACGCCATTCGTCATGATCTGGCCTGGAAGAAGCTTGCCTGCCATGTTTACGCCGCTCGACTTTCTAAGCGGATTCGCTTGACTAATTCGTTGCCAAGATCGTTGACAATCGCACGTCCAAACTGCCGACCATCAATTTCCAGAATGATGGTTTCTTGTCGTTTGCCCCCATTGCCCCCGCCGCTTGACGTGTTGAATCTGTTGTTATTGGTGCCTGTAAAGGTGTTATTATTGGTGCCGCTATACGTATTGGTCGAAGGTGCGCTATACGTGCTGATCGTCGGTGCAAGGTGATGATGCGTGGTCGTTGCGTGATGATGATGCAGACCTGCCGCGTGATGGTGATGCGCCCCTGATGCCAGATGATGATGGGTCCCCGCCGATGCATGGTGATGCGTGCCGCGTGTGGGTGCGTGATGATGTGTTGCGGCCCCTGTATGATGATGGACCGCATTCCCACCATGATGATGGGTGCCACTTGCCAAGTGGTGGTGCGTCCCCGCCGATGCGTGATGATGAACTCCGCTTGCTCTATGATGATGCGTCGTGGTTGCCAGATGGTGATGCGTGCCAGGGGCCGTATGGTGATGCGTAGACGGTGCTGAGTACACGAGAGTATGTGCGCCGCTACTTGTCCCGTGTAGCGCCCCTGATGCGCCTTGCGTGCCAACGATGTGCGATGCTGACGTGGTCCCTGTCAGTGGCGCAAGTTTCCCCGCGACGCTATTTGCAGCACTCTGAATGATCGGCTGACCTTGCAAGAGTCCTGACGCCATCATGTTGATGAGATTTGGCATCCAGGTATGTGCAGTAGAACCGTAGCCCTCTTTCGTCGGAGAATGGAAGCCGAGATTCGCCCAAATCGTTTTTGCGATTCCAGAAACCGCCGAGCCGATCACGCCGATTCCGTTGGAGATGCCATTGGCGAGCATCTGGACGAAATTTGCGCCGCTCTGATACGCTTGACTTCCCCAAGAATTGATGAAATTCAGCACACTAGTCCATGCTGAAGTGAGCGGTCCAGAGATATAGGTTGACCACGCTGAGGAAAAGACGCCTGATATGCGCATCCACATCGAGACGACAGCCGCCCATGCGCGTTGCCCCGCTTGCGTGATAGAGGAGACAATCTGATTCCAGATACCGACTATGAATGACCATGCGGTATTCATTGCGGCAGAGATTGCAGAGGTCATCAGTCCCCAGTAGTAGCGTGTCCCATTGGCAAGATAGTTGTATGCAGACGTGACCGCTCCGTTGACCGTATTCCAGGTCGAGACGATAAAGTTTCGCGCGATGGTAAGCCATTGCTGTATTGTTGAGGTGACAATGCCCCAATAGAACTTTGCCCCATTCGCGATAAAATTGAAGGCTTGCGTGACCCCCATCACGATGATGTTCCACTCAGTTTGCAGAAATGCGCTAAGCCGTGTCACGTCCTGTACAATCGTGTCAACCATGAGCTTAAAATAGCGGTTATGGTTATAGAGCCAGACAAAGCCCTGTCCGATGAGTTGGAACGGCAAAAGGAAACTACTGACAATGAAGTTCATTCCCGCTTGTATCGCCTGTCCCAGGAAGCCCATGAACTGAACCGTTTTTGCGGTGATAGCGGACCATGCCCCCGTGAAAAAGCCGCCAATAGCGTTGAGTACGCCCTGTACTTGACTGCCGAGCTCGTTCATATTGTTGCCAGCACGGTTTTTCATATTCGTGAAGAAACCGC